>Ga0224512_10000043_pt1 | contig 138021 bp, 124 predicted proteins | sample SF_May12_sed_USG_4_FD_169103 | JGI IMG/M metagenome (GOLD analysis project Ga0224512, IMG submission 169103) | Sediment microbial communities from San Francisco Bay, California, United States - SF_May12_sed_USGS_13 | ecosystem: Environmental > Aquatic > Marine > Sediment | place: USA...
CGTTACTTTCGCACGTGAAAGGCAGTCCGAATGAGCACTGAGAAGACCACCTGGCTCAAGGTTCTCGAGCCCGACGAGCTCCCCGATGGCCGTGTCAAAGCGGTCACGTGCAAGCACTTCACACTCTGCATGACCCATTTCGAAGGTCAGTTTGCCGCCCTCGACAACAAGTGCCCGCACCAGGGTGGGCCTCTCGGAGAAGGGTCGATCGAGGAGGGCTGGTTGCGCTGCCCATGGCACGGTTGGGACTTCCACCCGCTCACGGGCAAGCCCCCGGGCGGCTTCGACGATGGCGTCGACACATTTTCAGTAGAGGCTCGTGAGGATGGGATCTACGTCGCATTCCCCGAAGAGCAAGCACACGTGCGCACATCGAGCGACGTGATGGTCGAGACGCTGATCAACTGGGACGTGAAATGGGTTTGGGGGATGGTCGGGCATTCGAATCTCGGCTTCGCGGATGCCATCCGCCGCCAAACTGCGAGTGGCGCCCTTGGGTACTTCGGGATTCGCCACGAGGGCGCTGCGGCGTTTGCCGCGTCTGCGTATGGGAAGCTCACCGGTCGACCGGCCGCGTGTTTTTCGATCGCGGGACCGGGCGCGACCAACATGCTGACCGGGCTCTGGGACGCGCACGTCGATCGCGCTCCCGTGCTTGCGTTGACCGGGCAGGTGCCGACCCATCTCATCGGACGGGGCGCCTTCCAAGAGGTCGATCTCGCGGCCGCCTTTGGCGGGGTGGCTACGTACACCGCTGTCGCAGCAAAGAGCTCGAACTTTCCGGAGATCGCAAGCCTCGCCTGCAAGCACGCCATCCTGGAGCGCGGGGTTTCCCACATGGTCTTTCCAGACGACGTGCAGCTCGTCGAGGCCCCCGACACCAAGCCTGGCTCGCCCGCTGGCCGGCTCTCGGCGCAGGAGATCGCCCCGCCACAGGGAGCACTGGACGATGCCCTCACCAGGATTCGCCAAGCAAAGCGCCCGATCATCATCGTGGGCCACGGCGCGCGCTTCGTCATGGACTCAGTGATCGAGCTCGCGGAGCAGCTCCGTAGCCCGGTCCTGACTACGTTCAAGGGCAAGGGACTCATCCCCGATGATCATCCGCTTGGCTGTGGTGTGCTTGGGCGTAGTGGGACGCCGGTGGCCAGTTGGTTCATGAACGAGACCGACCTGCTGATCGTATTCGGCGCGAGCTTCAGCAATCATACCGGAATCACATCTTACAAGCCGATCATCCAAGTCGACTACGATCCGATGACGTTAGGGCGCTTTCATTCGGTTACGGTTCCGGTGTGGGGCGAGATCGGCGTCACCGCCCAGCTCCTGCGGGAGCAGGTCGGGAAGACCCCCGCGGTCGATCAGCGGAGCGAAGTCGCCGAACGTTGGAAGATCTGGCGCGAAGAAAAGGTGCGTCGACTGTCGGAGACCGAAGGCAAGGGCGTGCACTCCGCGGCGATTTTCCAAGCCCTGACCGCGACTGCCCCCGAAGACGCGATCATCGCGGTCGACGTCGGGAACAACACCTATTCGTTTGGCCGCTATTTCGAGTGCAAGCGTCAGTCGGTGTTGATGAGCGGCTACCTCGGCTCGATCGGGTTCGGTTATCCCGCCGCGATGGGCGCCTGGGCTGCCACCCAAGAGGGCGACCCGAGGTTCAGCGGTCGGAAGGTGATCGCGGTGACCGGCGACGGTGGCTTTGGTCAATACATGGGGGAGTACACCACCGCCGTGAAGTACGGCATGGACATCACCCACATCCTCTTGAACAACAGCGAGCTTGGAAAGATCAGCAAGGAGCAACGCACGGCGGACTACGACGTCTGGGAGACCTCGCTCCACAACCCGAGCTTTGCCGAATACGCGGAGCTCTGCGGCGCCAAGGGGATTCGCGTGAACGCAGCCGAAGAGCTCGAGGAGGCAATGGCCAAAGCGCTCGCGCACGATGGCCCGGTTACGGTCGAAATCCTGGCCGATGCGCTTCTCGTCTGAGTCATACCTAACGGAGCACATCCAAACGCATACACCCCAGCACGACGCCGCGAGGCGAGGAGACCAGCGCGATGACCGTAGCCCAGGTTCGAAAACAGAACAAAGTTCGTGTTGCCAGTTGGAGCGCACTCGAAGACCGCCAACCCGCGTATGGTTTGGTGGCCGACGTCGATTTGGTCATCGTTCGCCACGATGATCGGGTTTCGGTGTTGTACGGTCGTTGCCTTCACCGCGGCGCATTGATGGCCGATGCCAAGATCGACGGCGACAACATCGTATGCGGGGTGCACGGTTGGGACTACCGTTACGACACCGGGGTGAGCGCCTACAACAACGAGGAGGCCCTCCAGAAGTTTCGCGCCTGGGTCGACCCAGGAGCCGACGCGGTTCTCGTCGACGAAGAGGAGATCCGCGCCTGGGCGGTGAAGCAGCCGCAGCCGTACGATCGCGACGAGTACCTCGGCCTCTACGCTGACGTGCACGGGACCAAGGAAGAGCCTTTCAACAAACACATCCAAGAGCTCGCACGCAACGGCCTCGAGAACGTCGGTCACGATGGACCGGTGTCGGCGATGGGCGTGCCACGGCAAGAGCTACCGTGCTGGGAAGACGTTTTGCTTCTGACCGCGCAGCTTGCGCGCAAGCCCCTGCTCGGCGACGCTGTGGTGGGCACCGACGTCGTCATAGGCCCCAACGCCAAGAAGCCGCTGAAGCTCGAGATCCCGCTCTTCGTAAGCGACATGAGCTTCGGAGCGCTGAGTGAGGAGGCCAAGGTTGCCCTTGCGATGGGTGCCGAGATGGCGGGTACCGGGATCTGTTCAGGCGAAGGCGGGATGCTTCCGGAAGAGCAGGAGGCCAACTCGCGCTACTTCTACGAGCTGGCCTCCGGCCGTTTCGGGTGGGACCTCGCCAAGACGAAGAAGACCCAGGCGTTCCACTTCAAAGCGGGACAGGGCGCAAAGACCGGCACCGGTGGGCACCTCCCGGGGAAAAAAGTCACTGCCAAGATCGCATCCGTACGTGGGCTCGAGCCAGGCCAAGCGGCGATCAGCCCGGCTCGGTTCGCAGATCTGGATGGGCCGGAAGATTTCCGAAAGTTGGCGGATGAGGTCCGCGAAGCAACGGGCGGGATCCCGATCGGTTTCAAGATGAGCGCGCAGCACATCGAGGCGGACATCGACTTCGCTCTCGAGGTGGGCGTCGACTACATCATCCTCGACGGCCGCGGGGGGGCAACGGGAGCGGCGCCGGATGTGTTCAAGAAGAACATCTCGGTGCCGACGATGATCGCGCTCGCACGCGCACGCCGCCACCTCGACCAGAAGAAGCGCGACGACGTGACGTTGGTGATTACCGGCGGGCTTCGGACGGAAAGCGATTTCGTAAAGGCGCTCGCTATGGGTGCCGACGCGATCGCCGTCGCAAACGCGGCCATTCAGGCCATCGGTTGCCTCGGGATGCGCGCGTGCCACACCAACAATTGCCCTGTAGGCATTGCGACACAGCGGGAGCATCTTCGGGCGCGACTCGACGTGCAAAAATCTGCGCAGCAGCTCTCCAACTTCTTCACGTCGACGGTCGAGCTCATGAAAGTGTTGGCACGCGGTTGTGGTCACAGTCATCTCAGCGACTTCGTGCAGGATGACCTCACCACCTGGAAGCGCGACATCGCCCACCTGACCGGGATTCATTACGCGGGAGTGACGCCGCCATGAGTTGGAAACCTCTCGGCTCGCTGCTACCGGGCACGCTCGTCGAGGCTCGACTCGAGCTCCACTGGGCAACGCAATTGGTGAGCGCGGTCGGAACGAGCCTCTTGCCGCCGCAGTCGGATTTCAGCCACACGAATTGCGGCTGGCTCGCAGAGCTCGGCGTGTTGGCAGGTCGTGCGGTCGGGGACGATGCGCTTCGGCCGGCGCTCGTGTTCGAAGGCCTCGAGCTGGTCCTGCTCGACGGAACTCAGGAGCGGGCCGCGCTACCGCTTGCAGGCCACACCCTCGAAGAGGGGCGGGTCTGGCTTGCAGGTGAGCTCGGTGTCCCGAGCGACGAGCTGCGACTGCCAGAGCACGAGATGCCCGCGCATCCGGTGGGCGACGGCGGCGTGTTTTCGGAGGCCCGAGCCGATCAACGGATCGAGCTTGCAGCCTGGTTCGCCGATGCCAGCAGACTGATTAGAAGGCTGGTCGCGGACGACCCGACGGCGTCGCCTGTGCGCTGCTGGCCGCACCACTTCGACATTGCGAGCTTGATCGTGCTCGACGGCGATGCGGAGCCGGAAGAAGCGAGAAGCTATGGCGTTGGTTTTTCCCCGGGCGATCAATCCTACGCGCAACCGTATTTTTACGTGACGCCGTGGCCTTATCCCAACGCGGACGCATTGCCCGTGCTGGAGGCGGGCGCTCGGTGGCATACGAGCGGCTGGACCGGGGCCGTGCTCACCGCGGACCAAGTGATTTCGCTGCCCCACGAAGAACAGCAGGCGCAAGTGACTCGCGCGCTGAAGAGCGCGATCCTGGCGAGCAGGGCGCTGCTTGGGGGCTAGCCCCGGTGTGGCGCTGGCACTGAGACCGGATCAACTCGAGTCGATAGGGCGGTGCGGGACACGGCCATGTGTCGGACGGCTCGGCTTGCAAAGGTGGCCCGAGTCACCGGTTGACGCAGAATGAGCACCTTGACCGACCCAAGCTAGATCACACTGATGGCACTGACACTGGCACTAGCGTCCCAGCAACAGAACGCTCACGCCTAGCGCGATCGCGATCACCTGCGGCCAACCCGGAAGCGCGGGTTGCTCATGCTCGTGGGCCCAGTCGTGGGTAACCACATGGAGCAACAAGCCGCCAACGATGGCTTCGATCCACGGCTCGCCGCGCGCCCAGGTCGATACTGGCGTTTGCTGTGCGACGACCACACCGATGACACCTGCGATCGCCAGGCCTGTTGCGTGGCGTATACCGCTTTTGCGTCCGTGCGCCGACGTGAAGGCAAGCGTCATGAGCGCAGTCACGGGAACCGAATGTGCGGCGATTGCCGTCAGCACGTCACCGTGTTGGTGTCCCGCGTGGGCAGCGCCGGTAAGCGACCCGAGGGCGATGCCGTCGCCGAGCTTGTGCACCATCAGCCCCCAGTAGCTGAGCTCGAGGCCCATCGTCGACGAGTGGTCGTGCTCGGGGTCTTCGTGTGCCGCTCGCTCGATCAGCCATGGGGCTAGAAACGAAGCGGCGGCGGCGAGGAGAACCGACGGGCCGGCCTCGCCGATGGCGTCGGGGATCAACCGACCAACGACGACCGCCACCGATGACACGATCGCGAATGTCCGAACGGCATCGAGAAGACGCCCACGACCGGGAGCCACGAGCCCCAGGACCGCGCCCGCGGCGACGGAGCCCACGATGATCGTGATCGGCCACTCCACCCGAGCCGACTTACCACACTAGAGGCGGTTCTGGCGTCGTTAGATCCCGAGCGCGTCGGCTTGGGCCGCTTCCTTGGCGAGCTGCTCCTCGGCGCAAACCGGGCAGGCGATGGCCTCTTTGGCGATCTCGTAGCCAGCGCCGCCGGGATCGTCGTGGGACTTGGCTCGGCGCCCGGCGCGTGCCCGCTGTGCTTTGCCTCGGCTCGGGTACTCGGTGGGACGGCGCTCCATCACCACCTTCGTCGCCCTCTCGCCGGGGCGCGATACTCGATTGCAAAGCTCACATCGATACATGCAGGGTCTCCTCGTCTCTAACGAAGGGCTGATGTGGCACATCGACCGCGGGCGAGCAAGCCAAGGGAGGACCCGAGGATGCTTCGCAGTGCTTGCTAGGCACGCAGAAGCTTTGCGATTTCGAGCGCCGCATAGGTGAACACCCCGTCGGCGCCTGCCCGTTTGAAGGAGACCATGCTCTCGAAGAGAACCTCGTCCCAGTCGAGCCAATCCTGCTCCGCCGCACCTCGTAGCATCGCGTACTCTCCGCTGACCTGGTAGGCGAAGGTCGGAACACCGAAGGCCTCCTTCACCCGGCGGACGATGTCGAGGTAGGGCATGCCGGGCTTGACCATGACCATGTCCGCCCCCTCGGCAATGTCGAGCTCGACTTCTCGCAATGCCTCGTCCGTGTTTGCCGGGTTCATTTGGTAGGTTCGTTTGTCGGCGGTACCGAGGTTCTGCGCAGAGCCGACGGCGTCGCGAAACGGGCCGTAGAATGCGGAGGCGTACTTGGCGGAATAGGCGAGGAGGCTCACGTCTTGCAGACTCTCGGCATCGAGAGCGGTGCGGATCGCGCCGATGCGACCGTCCATCATGTCGCTCGGTGCGATGATGTCGCAGCCCGCGCGAGCCTGTACGAAGGCCTGTTGGCAGAGGACCTCGACCGTTTCGTCATTGACGATCTTGCCGTTGCGGACGATGCCGTCTTGGCCGTGTGTGGTGTAAGGGTCGAGCGCCACGTCGCAAATCACACCGATGTCGTCGTGCCGCTCCTTGATGGCGCGCACCGTTCGGCAGACGAGATTGTCCGGGTTGGTGGCTTCCTTGCCGTCGGGGGTCTTCAGCTCCGCCGGGGTCACGGGGAAGACCGCCACGGCCGGAATTCCGAGGGCCTTGGCTTGGCTGACGGCTTCGACGGCGAGATCGATGCTCAGTCGCTCCACCCCGGGCATCGACGGGACCGGGGTGCGTTCGGAGTAGCCCTCCTGCACGAATATCGGCCAGATCAAATCGTTCACCGAGAGAGACGACTCGCTCGTGAGGCGGCGAACCCACTCGGCGCTGCGGTTCCGTCGCATGCGTGTGCTCGGAAATTCGGGATGCGGTTTGCCAGGCATCGTCGTTCAGAGATCGTAGCAGTTTGTCGCGAGCCGGCTCAATGACGGGTGCTGCTGCGCTAGTGTCCAGTGAACTGGTGGCGATAGGAGACACTGATCGCGTAGTTGCGACCGGGGAGGGGGTAACCGAGGACATCGAAGGAGCGGTCGTCGTTGACGTTGCGAGCCGTGAAGGCGACCCAAAGGCGTTCACCGAACATCAACGCGTAAACGCCCAAGGTAAGAGGCCTGTAGTCGGGAAACGGGACCAGATTCGCAGGGTCGCTGTAACCTCCCGCGCGGTAGTAGAACTGGGCGAAGGCGACGAGATCGTCGACCTGGCTTCCGAGCTTTCGCGTGTGTCCTTCGAACCGGGTGAGGCTGCTGAACGGGGTGAAGGCAGGAAGCTTTTTTCCGTTTTGGTTACGGGTGAGTAGGCCAGTGAGAGTGCTGACGAAGGTGAGGTGCGGCGTGATCTCTCCAGCGAACCGAGCCTCGGCACCCCAGGCCATGGCGCTGTCTTCGTTTCGGAAGGTGATCTGATTGCGAACCGTGCGCTGGACGACGATCACGTCTTTGGTCGAGTTGACGAAGCCGCGAATTTCGGCGCTGCCTTTGAGTACTCTCGCACGCCCGGCCATGACCACGCTGAGGTCACCTCCGAGGCCGCTCTCCGGATTGAGATCGGGGTTTCCCTCGACGCGCGCGCGCGTTCCGAAGAGCTCCAACACCGTCGGAAGTCGAACGCCGGTGTACCCGGAAGTTGCGATCGTGAGCCAGGGTAACGGACCAACCGCGGCGCCGATCCTGATCGTCGGAAGGAATACGTTGCTCTGCCGATCGATCGATGGTCCGAGCTCGAACGAGCGGATGCGGGTTTGACTGAACCCAAGGCGCACCGAGGAGCGAAGCTCGAGGATGGTGTCCCGCCACTTGCCGTGGACGCGAGGCTCTAGAACGACGGCGCCCTCTACACGCTGTGACGGCCGAGGTGCAGACGAGATCTGGTCGGTCCGCGGTTGAAAGTGGTCGAACTGAGCAGTGCCAAGGATGGTCCAGTCGACTTGGTCCGACATCTGCAGCCGCGCGCCGATTCTCGTATACGCATTCGCCGTGCGGTCGTCCGATGCGCTCGGGCCTGCGATGCCGACCTCCCCGAACGGGTCTGTGACTCGGTTGCGAATGTAGCCACCGCCCAGGACGGCTTGGAGCTCGTAGTCCTTCCCGCCCGGACGCTGTCCGGTATGCGTATATGACGTCCCGCCGAAACCTTGGGTGCGGGCTTGGCGGGTTTGGAGGACCTGGTCGCAGCCTGCACCCGGCACACCTCGCTCCAGATGCGTTCCGAGGAGGACGATGTCGACATCTCCCTCCGCGGTATCGATCTGAGTGAAGGACAGACCCTGATACCGTTGGGCGTCGTTGTTCTCGCGGATGTCCTCGAAGAACCCCGAAGGCTCGAATGCTTCGCAGCCGTCGTTCGTGAACGGGAAGTCGCCCAGGGTCCGACCATATCGAAGATCGTTGAACGAACGAACGCGGCCCTTGTTGACTGACCCCTCAGCCTCTGCCCGGTAGGTTCCAAACGAACCGGCTCCGACGTTGGCGCCCACGCCGTTGGTAGGATTCTCGCGCGGAATGAGTCGAACGACCCCGCCGATCGAGCCGCTGTTGAACCACGCGGGCGCTCCACCTCGGTAGACCTCGAGCCTCTCGAACGCCGAGATCGAGATTTGACTGAAATCGAATGCGCCGGTGTCTCGATTCGAAAGCGGGAGGTCCCCCAGTAGAACGGTCGTGTTTTCCGCTTCGATGCCACGAAGGGAGAGGCTCACGAAATTGAAGGGGCCGCCGAGGAAGACGACATTGGCACCGGGAATCTCCGGAAGGATGTCCTGCGCTGTCTCGTTGGCTTCGGGGCGATTGGTCAGATCGATTTCGGTGCCGGAGGCCGTCGCATCCTCACGGTTGGTGGCCGCCAGCTCACGCTCCACTGCGGCTGTCTCCCCGTATTGCGCGCGCGTCGTCAGCGGGGCGCTCAGGGCGAGACAGAGAAATGCAGAGTGTGTCTTGATCGATAGGCCCATCGCCATCCCCGAGGCGAGCGTCGAGCATTTACCTCGGGTAGGTTTCCGGGCTTACTGCCTTGACCTCGATCGCCTTCCCAGCGTGACGCGCCAGTGGCTTGTTGATCGAGGTGTTGGGCCGCTTACCGTGGCGGGTCCGCGTCGGAATCTCACCGACTTCCCCGTTCGGAAACGGGATGTCTCCCCGTTCCCTATCCCGCGTTCCAACCGAAAGCGCAGGACCCGAGAACGCAGACCATGCGCTCAACGGTGGGCGCTGTCAAAGGTGGTCTTCGATCACTTGCCTTTGAAGCTCGGTGGGCGCTTTTGCATCATGGCCATGGCGGCTTCCACGGCGTCCTCGGAATTGATGAGGGGTACTTGGACGGGAACGATGTCGGCGATGGCTTTCTTCCATCCTTCCAACAGCGACACTTGTGCGTTCGCCAGGGCAGCTCGAACCGCGAGTGGGGCCTGTGCGGCGATCCGCTCAGCGAGCTCGACCGCCCGGGTCAGGTGGGCACCGGGGGCGACGACCTCTTGGACGACACCGAGGCGAAACCCCTCGGCCGCGTCGAACTCGTCCCCGGTGAGGACATACCGCATCGCGTTCGAGTAGCCGGCGGTTTGAACGAACCGGAAGGTGCCACCGCCTGCGGGCATGATCCCGACTCGCACCTCCTTAAGGCCGAAAACCGTTCCTTCGGCGGCCACGCAGATATCAGAGCAAAGGGCGATTTCGGTGCCGAGAGTGAAGCAACGGCCATGTACCGCCGTCACCATGGGTGTCTTTCGAAGGCGTCCCACCACATGCCACGGATCCACCAGTTCTGCCGGGATAGGCACCTTTCCGGCACGAAAGCTCGGCCCGACATTCATCAGGTCGAGGCCGGTCGTCGTATCCGTGCCCTTGCCGTAGACGACGATGGCACGAACGTCGTCGTCGTCGTCGGCCTCCGTGCAGACCTCGGCGAGACGCTCGAACATTTCTACCGTGAACGCGTTCCGCTTCTCCGGCCGGTCGAAACCGATCAGCCCGATGCTGCTGCGCTTCTCGTACTCAATGTCTCGGTCGCTCATGGTCGAGCGATACTCCTCTTTGACTCTTCGAAAAAGGGAACTGCTCCCTTTTTTGGAGCCGTCGCTATCGGCAAAAATGCAGTTACATTAGGAGTGACGTGATGGGACATTGGCGTTTTCGAGCGTTGGGGCTCTTGTTGTTCGGCCTTGGGGTTGCCGCATGTTCGACCACGATGACGGGACGTAGGCAGCTCACTTTGATCGACGACGACAGGATGGACGCGATGGGCCTGGCGGCTTTTGCCAGCCTGAAGCAGCAGGGGGAGCTGAGTCGGGATCCGATGGTCAACGACTACGTTGAGTGCGTCGCCGCCGCCATCTTGGAGGTGATCCCCGATGGGGCGGGGCCCAAGAATGGCAAGTGGGAAGCTCTGGTCTTCGATGACCCGACGCCAAACGCGTTCGCCCTGCCCGGAGGAAAGATCGGCGTGCACACGGGGATGCTCGATGTGGTGACCACCCCGGGTCAGCTCGCGGCGGTGCTCGGCCATGAGGTCGGGCACGTGTTGCTACGACACGGCAACGAGCGGATGTCGCAATCGATCCTGGCGGACACCGCCGTCTCGGCAAGCTCGGTCGCCGCTGGAACTGCGGCTCCGGAATACGAGAGGTTGATCGTGGGCGGCCTCGGCGTAGGGGCGCAATACGGTGTGCTCCTGCCTTTCAGCCGCAAGCACGAGGTCGAGGCCGATCAGGTCGGCCAGATCTTCATGGCGCAGGCGGGGTTCTATCCGGTCGAGGCGATCACCCTATGGCAACGAATGGCCGAGCTCGGCAGCGCGGCGCCTGATCAGTGGCGGTCGACGCACCCCTCCGATGAGACCCGTATCGCTCGCCTTCGAGCAAACCTTCCGAGGGCCATGCGAGACTACGAGAAAGCGAGAACCGCGGGGAAGGATCCCCGTTGTGTCCCGCCGGTGGTCTACGAATGACGCTCAGGCGTGCTTCTGGATGAACGCCGCCACCGCGTGGCCGATCTCCGTCGGCGAATCCTCTTGGATGAAGTGCAGGCCCTTGACGGTGATCTCTTCCTGGTTGCCGAATTGACGACAAAAGTCCCGGTGACTCCCGGTGAGAATGATCCCCGGCTCGGCATTGACGAAGAGCTTCGGGATGGCGTCTGCGTCGATGAGCCACTCGGAATACGCTTCGACGATCTTGTGCACGTCCTTCGGATCGCCGCCGATCGGGATCTGTCGAGGCCAGGTGAGAGTCGGGCGTCGGGACTCACCGGGCTCGACGAACGGTGCTCGATACCGCGCCATCTCTTCGTCGCTCAGCTTACGCATGATCGACGCCGGGAGGATGCGTTCGACGAAGACGTTTTTTTCGAGGACGATTTCTTCGCCAGCAGGGGAGCGCATGGCCTGGAAGATTTTACGCGCGCCCTCGGCCCAGTCGTCCCAGCTTGGGACCGGACGAACGATCGCCTCCATGTAGGCGATGCCTTTGACCTGCTCGGGATGCCTTCGCGCCCAATGAAACCCGAGACCCGAACCCCAGTCGTGGATGACGAGAAACACCGGTTCGTTGCCGACGACGGAATCGAACCACGCGTCGAGGTAGCGGCGATGGTCGACGAAGGTGTAACCACTCGAGCTCGGGCCCGACTCGCCCATGCCGATCAAGTCCGGTGCGAGGCAGCGCGCGACGGGCGCGACCTCTTTGATGACGTTGCGCCAGAGGTATGAAGAGGTTGGGTTTCCGTGGAGGAACACCGCAGTGACGGAGCCAGGCCCCGTATCGACGTAGGCCATTTCGCTATCTTCGATAGCGACGCGCTTCCTCGGGTGCGGGTCTTCGGCAGATATGGTCATGAAGGCGTTCCTACCTCAGGCCCCTATTCCAATCAACAGCTGCCGCGTATAGTCGGCACGATGAGCAAGAAGGAACTTTGGACTGCCGCGCCCAGCTCTTTTCTCGTTCCGGCCGACGGCACGTTCAAAATTGTAGCTGCTCCCACCGCTCCGCCCGGTGAAGTCGACAAAGCGGAACTCGAGGATGGGTTGGAGCAGCACGTTCGGGCGATTCGCGACCTTCAGCGCAAGCTCTACGCATCCGATGACTACTCAGTCTTGTTCGTGTTCCAGGCGATGGATGCCGCTGGGAAAGACGGGACGATTCGGGCGGTCTTCACCGGGGTCAACCCCGCGGGTTTTCAGGTGTCCTCTTTCCAGGCGCCGTCGCAGGAGGAGCTCGATCACGACTTTCTTTGGCGCATTGCGAGACGATTGCCCGAGCGAGGCCGAATCGGCGTCTTCAACCGGAGCCACTACGAAGAGGTGATTATCGTCCGGGTGCATCCGGAGTTTCTCGACAAGCAGAAGCTGCCTCGAATCGATCTGAAGAACATCTGGGCAGAGCGATACGAATCGATTCGGAGCTTCGAAAAGCATCTCGCGCGCAATGGCACCATCATCGTCAAATTCTTCTTGAATGTGTCGCTGGCACAACAGAAGCGTCGACTCATCCGACGGATCGACAAGCCGAGCTCCAACTGGAAGTTCAATCCGGACGATGTGGCCGAGCGAAACCGATGGCCGGAGTACATGCAAGCCTTCGAGGATGCGTTGAACGAGACCTCTCGACCATGGGCCCCTTGGTATGCCATCCCGGCGGACCACAAGCCCTACATGCGAGTGCAAGTAGCCCGCATCATCGAACAGACCTTGGCGAGTCTCGGGGTCGACTTTCCGACCATCAGCGACGAAGCGCGTTCAGCGCTGGCAGACTGCCGGAGCCTACTCGAAAGTCAGTGACCGCTCGGCTTGCGGTTCTTCTCTGGCCGCGCAGGATTCCGCCGTGACTCCCATCGTGCTCACGGTTGCTGGCTCGGATCCATCTGGGGGCGCTGGGCTCCAGGCCGACCTCAAGACGATCCATCGGCATGAGGCCTACGGCGTCGCGGTGCCAACTCTGGTCACCGTCCAGAACACGTGCGGCGTCGAGAGGGTCGAGGTCCTTTCGGCGGAGCTCGTGCGCGCCCAACTCGACAACTTGCTGCGTGACATGTCTCCCCAAGCCGCGAAAACCGGGGCTCTAGGTTCCCGAGAAGTGGTGCGTGAGGTCGGCGCGGTCGTGAAAGCCGCGTCGTTTCCGTGGGTCGTCGACCCGGTATGGGTGCCGACGCGCGGTCGGCGGCTCTCGAACGAGGATCTAGGTGAGGCTCTGCGAAGCGATCTGATTCCCTTTGCGACCCTGGTGACGCCCAATGCAGAGGAAGCCTCGGGACTCGCGAGCCTGGCAGTACGTACCCTCGGCGACGCGCAGGAGGCAGCCCGCCGGATCGCCTCGTTTGGAGCCAAAGCGGTCCTGGTGACCGGGGGCGATCTCGAAGGCGCCGCCCGAGGGACCGACGTCCTGTTCTATGAGGGAGCCGTTCAGGAGCTCCGGGCAGGGTCGGTCGCCGAGGGGGAATTCCATGGGACGGGTTGCACCTTGTCAGCTGCGATCGCGACCCGGTTGGCATTCGGGGACGACATCCCAACCGCGGTTGTCCGGGCGAAGGCATGGCTCGATGGCGCACTCGCGCATGCATTCGCAGTGGGGCAGGGTGCAAAGCCGGTCAATCATCTCTGGGATGTCGACCGCAAACCTTAGGGTTCGAAGCGGGAGATACCGACCGGAAAAAGGGGACTGTCCCCTTTCGGCTTGCTGCGGTTGGAGGATAGCGGATAATCGGCACCGAATTCCCCCGTTTGCCATTTAGGAGTCCGCATGAAACCCGTTCGAGGCTTGTGTCTCGCGATCAGCGCTCTGTTCGTCGCTGCGTGCGGCAGCAACGACGGCGCTGCCAAGTGCGCTGCGGAGAGCACATTCGCTCAGGTCCAGGAACAGATATTCGAGGCGCGGGGCTGCACGCTCTCGAACTGTCATGGTGAATCGCCGCAGTCGGGCCTCGATCTTCGTCAGGACGTTGCGTACCGGAATCTGGTCAACGTCGACGCAGTGGCGGGCGACTTCAAGCGCGTCTTTCCGGCCGAACAAGATTTGAGCCTTCTCTACCTCAAGGTGGCGGCCAAAGCGGGTGGTGAAAACCTTGCCGTCCAAGGTATCTCCGGCGGTGCGATGCCCGTGGGTGAGAGCGCTCTCAGCGAGCAGGACCTCAGCCTCCTTCGTGCGTGGATCCGAGGTGGCGCGCCCGAGGAAGGCATCGTCGAAGGCTCCCAACAGTTTGCCACGTGCGCGCTCGACGGTGACATCGCTCCCAACAAGATCCAGCCGCCCCCCCCGCCTGCCGCCGACGAGGGGATTCAGTTTTACGGGGGCGGATGGACGGTGCCGGCGGAGGGCGAAGGGGAGGTTTGCTACGTCAGCTACTACGACTACTCCGACGAGGTTCCGGAGCAGTTCAAGATCCCCTGCACCGATACGCAGGGTGGACCCGGGCGCGATTGCTTCGCCTACAACGACATCCTGCTCGCCCAAGACCCGCAATCCCACCACAGCATCATCGAGTTCTACGTGCCGCCAACCGGTAAAGAGAATCAATGGGATCCGATGGGCGGGGACTGGAAAAACTGGACCTGCCTCGGAGGCGACCGGGCCGGAGTTTCATGCACACCCGGCTCTGCCGAATGCGGGCCTCGCAGTCAATGTACGACGACTCCCGAGACATCCGTCGCGTGCGTCGCCTACAGGAACGCTCCGCCGGAGCTCGGCAGTTTGTCCGGGTTCATCGGGCAAGCCGACACTCGACAGAATCTCGCGACGGCACAGGAGGCCACATTCCGGGAACACTACCCGACCGACGTGTACTCTCTGATGCCTGTCAAGGGTTTCATCGTTTGGAATAACCACTCGTTCAATGCCAGCAAGAGCGACACCACGGTCGAACAATGGATGAATGTCGAGTTTGCCGCGCCGGAGGAGCAGATCTATCCACGCGTACAGATCTTCGATGCCTCTGAAATTTTCGGAATGGGCACGATCGACGCATTTACCTCGAAGGAGGTGTGCAACAGCTACACCATCCCGCAGCATGCCCGCTTGCTCACCTTGAGCAGCCACACGCATAAGCGTGGCAAGAGGTTCCGCGTCTGGTATCCGCCCAACGATGTCTGCGCGCCCGGTCCGGACTGCGGCCCAGTGGACCGCGAACACGACTACATCAGTCGAGACTACGCCGACCCGCTCTACCAACGCTTTGCCGAACCAGACCTTCCTGCCTACGATAGCCCCGACCCACGCGACCGCACGTTCCGCTACTGCTCGCTATGGGACAATGGCGAGACCAACCCGGACGAGGTTCGTCGCGAGTCCACCAAGCCGGACGCGGAAACATGCGAATTCCTCGATTCGGTGAGTGGCCTCATCAATCAACTCGGCCTCAACGTTTTTGCATGTGGCTGCGAGCCCGGACTGCGGTCGTGTTTCGGGGGACCCTCACAGGGGATGTCCTGCAACGGTGACGATTCTGTGTGCGGCCAAGGCGGTATTTGCGACGCTTGCCCGGCCGGGGGTGGCATCACCACCGAGGAAGAGATGTTCGTCCTCTTTGGTTCGTACTTCGTTCGAGAGCCCTGACCTGGGCCCCATTGCGAGTGGTACGAACCAAGACCCCAAAACGGGTCGTCACGCGATGGCCGATCACGGCGATTTGGTCGTTAGCGAAGCCGCCGGGCAGGGTCCTCTCGGGCACCTTTTCGCGCGTTTCCGGCCTTCTCCGGTTTCCCTGAATTGGCCGTAAAGAACTTGTTTTGCCGCTTTGCCTGTGCGACATGCGAGCAGGTCCGAAAAGAGGGGACTGAGCGAAGCGGATGGCGCGGCGTCGCAAGAAGAAGACCACACCTCAAATCGAGCTTCCGATCGATAGTATCGAGGATGCGTCCCTCGTCGAGGAGACACGTCGGCGGTACCTGAACTACGCTCTCAGCGTCATCACATCCCGAGCGCTCCCCGATGTGCGGGATGGGCTCAAGCCAGTGCAGCGCCGGATCCTGTACACGATGTACAACGAGCTGCGGCTCCGGAGCGACGTGAAGCACCGGAAGTCGGCGGCCATCGTTGGCGACGTGATGGGCAAATTTCACCCTCATGGCGACACGGCGATCTATGACGCGCTTGCTCGGATGGCGCAGCCGTTCACTCTGCGAGAGCCGCTGGTCGATGGTCGGGGAAATTTCGGCTCGCCCGATGGAGATTCTGCAGCCGCAATGCGTTACACCGAGGCGCGTCTCCACAAGTTGTCCGATGAACTGCTCGTCGAGCTTGCGAAGAAGACCGTCGCATACAGACCGAACTACGATGGTCGGCTGTTCGAGCCGGTCGTGTTGCCGGCCCGCTTTCCCAATCTCCTGGTCAACGGCTCGCAAGGGATCGCGGTCGGGATGGCGACTTCGATTCCGCCCCACAATCTAGCGGAGGTGATCCAGGCGTGCGTCGCGCTCGTCGATGGAGACTTGACGACGAAGCAGCTGATGAAGTTCGTGAAGGGGCCCGACTTCCCGACCGGCGGCGAGCTGGTGAGCAGCAAGCAGGAGCTCGTCACCTCTTACGAGAACGGCCAGGGGTCACTCAAGCTTCGCGGCGAGTGGAAGGTAGAAAAGCCGAGGACGGGTAGTCCGATCATCGTCATCCATTCGATTCCGTACAGCGTAGAGCGCCGCGCGGTGGTCGAAAAGATCGCCGAAGCGATCATTCAGAAGAAGATGCCGGGCCTGATCGACGTGCGGGACGAGAGCACCGATGACTGCCGCATCGTCTGCGAAATCAAGAAAGAAGCCGATCCGCAGCTGATCATGGCGTACCTCTACAAGCACACTCCGCTCCAAACCAACGTCCAGGTGAACCTCACTTGCCTAGTGCCGACGTCGAATCCCGAGGTTGCGGCGCCGCAGCGGATCGGGCTGAGGGAGATCCTCACGCACTTTCTCGATTTCCGCATGGAGGTGGTGACCAAGCGACTCGAGTTCGAGCTAGAGCAGCTTCAGAACCGCATCCACATTCTCGAGGGTTTCGTCATCGTCTTCGACGCGCTTGATGAAGCGATTCGAATCATCCGTCGGTCCGAGGGGAAGCAGGACGCCGCCGCAAAGCTCATCAAACGCTTCGAGCTCGACGAGCTCCAGGCTGACGCCATCCTCGAGCTCAAGCTCTACCGGCTCGCGAAGCTCCAGATCCTCGAGATTCGAAGCGAGCTCGAGGCAAAGCGCAAGGAGGCAAAGCGGGTCCAGCGGCTCCTCAGCAGTCCGGCCGCGCTGTGGAAGCTCATCAAGGCCGAGCTTCAAGAGCTGAGCACGACCTATGCGGACCCCCGCCGCACCAAGATTACCGCCAAGCTCGACGAACCCGAATTCGATGAAGAGGCCTTCATCGTGGATGAGGACGCGATGGTGGTCGTGACCGAGCAAGGTTGGGTGAAGCGTCAGCAGCGCGTCAAAGACGTCGCATCGACTCGGGTCCGCAAAGGTGATCGCGTGTTGGCGGTCCTCGCCGGGTCGACCAAGAGCACCGTCGGGTTCCTCAGTAGCAGTGGGGTTTGTTACGTGACTCGTATCGTGGACGTTCCCGCGTCCACCGGGCATGGGACGCCTCTACAAACCCTGTTCAAGATGGCCGACGGTGAGCGCATCGTGGGCGCGATCGGGTTCGACCCACGGTTTCTAGAGGTTCCGCCGCCCGAGGAAGAGCCGGAGGAGCCCGAGCCGCCGTACGCGATAGCGGTCACCCGCGGCGGTCTCGCTTTGCGCTTCTCGTTGCGCAATCACCGCGATCCGTCGACCCGTTCCGGCCGCAAGTTTACGCGGCCGAAAGACGGCGACGAAGTCATCTACGTCGCCGCCGTTTTCGAGGAGGACTGCGTCGCCTGCGTCACAAAAGAGCGTAGGGCGCTGGTCTGCGAAGCCGAGGATGTCTCGCTGCTCGCGGGCGCCGGGCGCGGTGTCAAGCTGATCAAGCTCCAGAAGGACGACCACGTCGTTGCGGCCCGCGTGCTCTCGTATGACGACGATGCGCTGATCGCAAAGCGCGAGGGTGGGAGCGACTACCGAATCACCCTTCGCAAGTACGAGGTCGTGTCGAGGGGCGGCAAGGGCTTTCAACTCTTCACGCGCGGAGCGGTCGAGGGCGAAGTCTACCAAGAACCTGACATACCCGTGTTTCCGGAGGACTAGTGGAGTACACGGCGAAAGATATCGATGTCCTCGAAGGACTCGAGCCCGTTCGGAAGCGGCCCGCGATGTACATCGGCGGTGTCGATACGCATGGCTATCACCACCTGCTCTGGGAAGTGCTCGACAACGCGGTCGACGAAGCGATCAATGGGCACGCCAGCCGCATCGAGGTGGTCCTCGACGACGATCATCGCGGCGCGACCATCACCGACAACGGCCGGGGTATTCCAATAGACACGCATCCGAAGTTCAAGCGCTCGGCGCTCGAGCTCATTCTGACGACCCTCCACGCCGGGGGGAAGTTCGGGGCGAAAAACTACCAAGTCGCTGGCGGGCTTCATGGGGTGGGAGCCTCGGTCGTCAACGCGCTGTCGTCCGAGCTGACAGCAACCGTCTGGCGCGGGGGGAAGACGTACTCACAGAGCTTCAAGCGCGGAAAGGCGACGACCAAGCTCAAGAAAGGGGCCAAAACCAGCAAGCGCGGGACCTCGATTCACTTTCGGCCTGATACGGAGATCTTCGCCAAGAGGACCGCTTTTGACGCTGCGCGGGTAGCCGAGCGCCTCGAGGTCAAGACCTATCTCCACCGCGGGCTCAAGATCGTCTTCGTCGATGGCAAGACCGATGAGCGCACCGAGCTCGAGCATCCGGGTGGTATCGTCGATTTTCTCGAAAAGCTCGTCGCCGAACGCGGTAAGCCCTCGGTGCATGCCGACCCGTTCACCCTAGAGCACGACGAGGACCCTCGGCTCGAGGTTTCTCTTCGTTGGACCGAATCCACCGACGAAGTGATTCGGTCGTATGCGAATGGGATTCCCACGGGATCCGGCGGTGCGCACGAAAACGGTTTCAAGCAAGGTCTCGCCAAAGCGATTCGCAACCACATGGACACGCACAAGCTCACGCCCAAGGGCGTGAAGGTCACGGCCGACGACATCCGCGAAGGCTTGGTCGCGTTGGTGAGTGTATATGTGCACGAGCCTCAGTTTCAGGGGCAGACCAAGGACCGGCTCAACAACCCGGAGGTAACTGCGCAGATCGAGACCTCGGTGCGCACCGGGTTCGAGCAGTGGCTGTTGAACAACAAGACCTCGGCCGAGGCGATCGTCGCTCGGGTCATCATTTCGGCACGCGCGCGAGCCGCCAGCCGAGCCGCGAACCAGCAGGTGTCCCGAAAAACGGCGGTGAGCCATCGGCTGAACCTTCCCGGCAAGCTCGCCGACTGTTCCAGCACCAACCCCGATGTGAGCGAGCTCTTCCTCGTGGAGGGTGACAGCGCGGGGGGCAACGCCAAGCAGGGGCGTGACCGGAAGACCCAGGCAATCCTGCCGCTCCGGGGCAAGGTGCTGAACGCGGAGAGAGCTTCGCAAGCGCAGATCCTCGGCAACCGGGAGCTGCAAGACATCATCAGCGCGCTCGGCTGCGGCATTGGCAAGGACTTCGACCTCTCGAAACTGCGTTACGGGCGGGTGTTCTTGCTCATGGACGCAGATAGCGACGGCCATCACATCGCAACGCTGTTGCTGACGTTTTTCTTTCGTATGCTGCCGGGCCTGGTGCGGGCGGGGCACGTGTTTCTCGCGCAACCGCCGCTTTATCGAATCGACGTCGGAAAGCAGGTGCACTGGGCGCTCGATGACGCCGAGCGCGACCGAATCATCGCGGACGCGCCCGGGAATGCGAAGGTCGAGATCAGCCGCTTCAAGGGTCTTGGCGAGATGACCGCCGATGAGCTTCGGGAGACCACCCTCGACAAGACACGCCGCCGAGCCCTACGCGTGATGGTCGATGGCGAGCTCGAAGCCGACCGTGTGTTTAGCGAGCTGATGGGAAAGGACCCCTCGGCGCGTTTCCAGTTCATCATGGAACGCGCCCCGCAAGCCGACGCGGTCGAGCTGGATTTGTAGCAACGCGTTTTTTGACCAGGGGGGCAGCTTCTGGTTCAACCGCTTCAGGAAGCACTTCATTAACTCCGGGAGCGGTGATGCAGTCCACTTGTCACGTTTGCGAAAAGCCGTTTGAGGTTCGTTTTCGCTATCAGGTCCGCGAAGAAGAGGGTGAGTATGTGTACGTTTGCTCGACGGGTTGCCAGCAGAGCCTGCTCCTTGGGGCCGATGGAGTTGGCGTCTGCGACACGTGTGCACGCACCTTCGAGGTCGAGTATCCGTACCAAGTGTCGGTGGGCGACGGCCGCCGCGAGTATTTTTGCTCGACCGATTGCAGGGAGCGCGGCCAGCGGCGCCTGAGCAGTGTGGACCTAGCTCGCCGGGCGCCCAAGCGTATCGCCGTGTTCAATCACAAGGGAGGCACCGGCAAGACTACCACGGCGATCAATCTAGCCGCGGGCATGGCCGAGGCGGGTCGACGGGTGCTTCTGATTGACGCGGACGGACAGGGGAATGTGGGCGCGTCGTTGGGGATTGCCGGTCAGCGGACGCTCTATCACGTGCTCGTCAACGGTGCGCAGGCATCGGACGTGGCCGTGCCGGTCCGCGAAGGCCTCGACGTCCTCACCTCGAACGAAACACTTGCGGCCGCTGAGTTGTTCCTCGCGGAACGCCCGAATCGCGACCGCATCATGCGCGAGCGCCTTGGAGATGCCTGCAGTGCCTACGATACCGTCGTGATCGACTGCGCACCGGCGTTGTCGCTGATGAATCAAAACGCAATGGTCTACGCAGACAGCGTGGTCGTACCGGTCGCGTGTGACTATCTATCGCTGGTGGGGGTCAAGCAGGTGCTTCGAACCATCCGCAACGTTCGCGAGCTGCTGCAGCACGAAGTCCAGTTACTCGGGGTGCTGCCCACGTTCTTCGACGTGCGAAACCGGATTTCGCGCGAGGCGATTCTCACGCTGCGTAGGCACTTCGAAGGGCGCTGCTACGATCCGATCCGGATCAACACAAAGCTGCGCGAGGCGCCGAGCGCGAAGCAGACGATCTTCGAGTACGCGCCGAAGAGCCATGGGGCCGAAGACTACAGACGCCTCGTGGAGAAGGTCGCCGCTGTCGCGACGCGCGGGCAGACGACGCAACCAGAGATCACGCTTCCAGCGGCGTAGGGGGACTCATGAAGCGGAGAGGTGCAACGAGGGTCAACGAGGTTTTCGAAGAGGACGAAGTCAGTGCGGTCCTTCGCGACACCTTTTACCGAGGCAAGAAGCCGAAACGGCGGCCGGCGAAGGCCAAGAAGCAGCAGAAAGCCGACCACTACGATGTGATCTGCATTTCCCTGTACAAGGAAGATCTCGCTCGCCTCGATGCCATGGTCGCCAAGCTGAAGAAGCGGGGCCATCGCCGGGTCAGCCGGAGCGCCTTGATTCGCTTTGCCCTCGATCACGTGGATCCCAAGGACTTTCCGCGCGCCTACTAGCGTGCCGTCACCGGGGCGCTATAGTTGGCGCCAATTTTTTTACGGTCCTTTGGGAGGTTCCGGTGAAAGAAGGCACCCTGCGGGAGGCGCTCACTTTTGATGATGTATTGCTCCTGCCGGGGTACGCCGATTTTCTGCCAGCAAATGCGGATGTCTCGACCCGGTTTACGCGAGAGATCGAGCTCCGGATTCCGTTCGTATCGAGCGCGATGGATACGGTTACCGAGTGGCGCACCGCAGTAACTATGGCTCGAGAGGGCGGCATCGGAATAATCCACAAGAACATGAGCCCGGAGCATCAGGCGCTCGAAGTGGTCAAAGTCAAGCGGGCGGAGACGGGGATGATCGTCGATCCGGTGACGGTCGGACCAGGGGAATCATTGCACGACGCTCTCGAGCTCATGCGCCGCCACGAGATTTCGGGCTTGCCGGTGGTCGAGGGCGACAAACCCGTTGGCATCTTGACCAGCCGAGACATTCGCTTCGAGCAGAACCTGAACCAGAAGGTCGCGCAGCTCATGACCAAGGAGCTCGTGACCGTGCCTCCTGGGGTCGAGCAAAAAAAGGCGCGAGAGCTTCTGCACAAGCACCGCATCGAGAAACTGCTGGTCGTGGGGGAGGGCGGTGAGCTCGTGGGGCTCATCACCATCAAGGATCTCCTGCAGGCGGACCGATACCCGGATTCGATCAAGGACTCGATGGGACGGTTGTGTGTCGGCGCTGCGCTCGGGGTCGGACCAGAGCAGCAGACGCGCGCCGAAGCGTTGGTTCAAGCTGGGGTCGACGTGCTGGTCATCGATACCGCGCACGGTCACACCAAGGGTGTGATCGATGCGGTGCGGGACACGAAGCGCACGTACTCCGACGTGCAGGTCGTCGCCGGTAATGTGGCCACTGCAGAGGCGACCAAAGCGCTGATCGATGCGGGCGCTGATGCGGTGAAGGTCGGAATGGGGCCTGGGTCGATCTGCACCACCCGAGTGGTTGCGGGCATCGGTGTTCCCCAGGTGACCGCCGTGCTCGACTGCGCGCGGGTCGGCCACGAGCACGGGGTGCCGGTGATTGCGGACGGTGGCGTGAAGTACTCCGGCGACGCGGTGAAGGCGATTGCTGCGGGCGCCGACAGCGTGATGATAGGCTCGCTTTTCGCGGGCACCGACGAAGCGCCTGGTGAGCTCGTGCTCTATCAGGGGCGCACGTACAAGTCCTACCGCGGCATGGGGTCGCTTGGCGCGATGAAACAGGGTTCGTCCGACCGTTACGCTCAGGCAGATGTCTCGGACGTTGGTAAGCTCGTCCCGGAAGGGATCGAAGGGCGCGTGCCATATCGAGGTGCCCTTTCGACCGTGCTGTACCAACTCGTCGGCGGCCTCCGCGCCGGCATGGGCTACACCGGCTGTCCCTCCGTGAAAGAGCTGCAGCAGAACAGCAAGTTCGTTCGGATTAGCGCCGCCGGGCTTCAGGAGAGCCACGTGCACGACGTCATGGTCACCAAGGAAGCGCCGAACTACCGGATAAACAGGTAGGGTCGCTCGACCGGCTCACGCCCGCGTGTTAGATCGCCGCATGATTGCGGATGGGGTTCTGATCCTCGACTTTGGATCGCAATACACGCAGCTCATCGCCCGGCGGATTCGGGAGCAACACGTCTACTGCGAAATTCAGCCCGGCACCTATCCCCTCGAATCGGTTCGCGCAACGGCTCCCCGGGCGATCATCCTGAGTGGGGGCCCCGCCAGCGTGTTTGCGGAGAGCGCCCCCACCATCGACCCGGGCGTGTTCGACCTCGGCGTGCCCGTTCTCGGCATTTGTTATGGGATGCAGCTGTTGAGCCACCTCCTCGGTGGAAAGGTCGAGCGTGCGGACGAGCGGGAGTATGGGCCGGCTCGTGTCGAGGTGCTGCGGGCGGAGGGGCTCCTTCATGGTTTCAGCGTCGGGAACCGTCTCGACGTGTGGATGAGCCACGGCGACCGCGTAGAAAGCCTCCCTACGGGGTTCGAAGTGATCGCGCGCACGTCGAACAGCCCGTTTGCGGCGGTCGCCAATGTCGAACGCCAGATTTTTGGGGTGCAGTTTCATCCCGAGGTTGCGCACACGCCTCGTGGCGTCGAGATGCTGCGCGCGTTCTTGTTCGAGGTTGCGGGGTGTGAGGCCAACTGGACGCCCGGGTCGTTCGTCGAACAAACAGTCGAGTCGATACGGCGCCAGGTCGGGGACCGGTCCGTCATCTGCGGGCTCTCGGGTGGCGTCGACTCGTCGGTCGCCGCGATGCTCGTCTCAAAGGCGATTGGCGACCAGCTGACCTGCATCTTCGTCGATAACGGCTTGCTCCGAAAAGACGAGCCCGAGAGCGTCGTCCACACTTTCCGCGATCACTTTGGACTCAAGCTCGTTCATGTCGATGCGGCCGACGAATTCCTCGAGGCCCTTCATGGCGTGAGCGACCCAGAGCAGAAGCGAAAAATTATCGGACGCGTGTTCATCGATGTCTTCCAACGGGAGGCGGAAAAGGTCGGCGACGTCGGTTTTCTCGTGCAAGGCACCCTCTACCCGGACGTGATCGAGAGCCTCTCGTTCAAGGGGCCGAGCGCGGTGATCAAAAGCCACCACAACGTCGGTGGTCTACCGGAGACGCTCCACCTCGAGCTGATCGAGCCGCTTCGCTTACTCTTCAAGGACGAAGTTCGAGAAGTCGGTGATGCGATGGGGATGCCGCACGACGTTCTTTGGCGGCATCCGTTCCCGGGTCCCGGCCTGGCCGTCCGTTGTCCGGGAGCGATCGACCGGGAGAAGCTTGACATTCTTCGAGAAGCTGATGCGATCTTCGAAGAAGAGATTAGGGCGGCCGACCTGTACGACAAGATCTGGCAAGCGTTCTGCGTGATCCTGCCGGTGCGTACGGTCGGGGTCATGGGTGACGAGCGCACATACGACTATGTCGTGGCTGTCCGCGCGGTCGATTCGCGGGATGGCATGACGGCGGACTGGTCTCGGATTCCGCACGAGGTGCTCGCCCGCATCTCAACCCGCATCATCAACGAGGTGCGCGGCTGCAATCGCGTCTGCTACGACATTTCGTCGAAGCCTCCTTCGACCATCGAGTGGGAATGAGAGTCGTCGTTCTATGGATGGCGCTTGCCGCGCTCGGCTGTGCCAAGAAAGACACCGTCCGCGGCGAGCCCGCCCGGCTCAAAGTGGTCGCCGTCCCGTCGAACGCCTCGGTGTACGTCGACGGCCACTATTTTGGGCGCGCCAAGGTGCTCGCGATCGAGCCCAAGGCGCTCGTCCCGGGAATGCATCTGATGACCGTCACAGCGAACGACTACTTCCCACACGACATGGAGCTGAATCTGCCGCCGGGGACGACGACATTGGAGATCAAGCTCCGTCCGATGCCGCCCTAAAAGGGGACTGTCCCTTTTTCAGTCCTGGATTGCGCCTTTGAGTTGTTGGGCGGTGGCGTATTCTTCTTCGATCATCGGCCCCGCTAGGCGCACCACGATGTGGTTGGGGCTCATCTCGCGCAGCTTTTGGAGTTGGGCGTAGGTGTCTTCGATGTTGCGGTCGACCAACACGAGGTTTGCTTGGGCGCGAACGAAGTCGGGGCGGCGAGCCAAGGTCTCTTCGAGAAGCTCTTTGCACTTGGCGCTATCGACGTAGCGTTGCAGGGCTTCCATCGCACGTAGGTAAGTCTTGACCGGAGGATTGTTGCCGGTCTCGGTGTCCTCGGCGTAACGCATCATCCGATCGAACTCGAGCCAGCTGCCGCGGAGCCGGTAGTAGTTGGCGTGGGCGAGGTAGGCCAACTGACTCTGTGGATCTTGTCGTATCGCCTGCTCTGCGAGGTCGGAGCCCGAGACGAGAGGCTCTTCGGATAGCACCTTCAGCGCCCGGACCACCTTGCGCAGATCGTCGGTTTTCGTCTTGAGTTGCTGGGCACGCGCCTGCGCCGCCGCTTGGTCCTGATTGACCTCGAGCGGCCGCGATTGGCCGACCTGACGGAGCTCGGTCATGTCCTGTTTTCGTTCCTCTTCGAGAATCGCAGCCGCCAGGAGCAGGCCTCCGGCATGAGAAGTCTCGAGATAGGAACGAAGGGTGAGCGCGTTGGACCCCTGCTTGCCTGCAGTGAATGCTCGTGCTGCCTCGAACTCGGAGAACCGATCGCCCCGAATGATCTCGAGAACCTGAGCCATCGAGGTCACCTGCGTGTCAGGGGCGGCGACCGGTTCGATGCCGTACCTCTTCTGAAATTCCGCGACGACTTGGGCGGCCTCTGGCGGTCGCATGGTTTCGACGTCGATGCCTTTGCCGATGGTGGAGTTGTCTCCCGACCCGGACTTCGAGGCACAGGCATTCAACACGACGAGCGCGAAGAGCATGAAAGCGGTTCGTTTCATGGCGCGGAGGCTAGCACAGGCCGCCGGCCGGCCCCAGGTCAGAACCGGACGAGCGGCCCCTCAATAAAGGCTTGGCGCGGCTCCGCGATGAGGTGCATAACCTCCGAGATGCTGACACGCGTTTGCATTGTGATGCTGCTCGTTGCTGCCGGGATCGCTTGCAACAGGCATAACGAGCGAGCAACGACGACCGTTCTGCAGCGCGCGGCCTTTGATTTCCCGTGCCCCGAAAGCGAGCTCTCGCTGGCGGTGCTCCAGGCCAGAGGTGCGCGCTATATGGCGTCACAAATTGCCGCGTTCGGTTGTGAGAAGAGAGCGATCTACGTCTTCCACCCCGACAGCGAAACATGGTTCCTCAACGGCGCCGTGTCTCCCGCTTCTGCTGCCCATGCAGCGCAACCAAAGATGAAGGATTAGCGCCGCATCCGGATCCGTCCGGCTAGAACCGGATGAAGACGTCGAACTCCGGGGAGATGTTGGTGAGTACGTCCCCCGGGACCACGAGAAAGAAGCCCTCGACGAAGAAACTGCTGTAGCCGACCCCAAGCCGGATGTTGGCGCGGTCCCATGAGAACACGAAGCCGGGAATGACGGCGAACGCGTTTTGCAACTCCGACACATCGGCTTCGAGCGCAAGGTCGACCGTCGGGTTACCTGTGTCGAGAGAGCCGTTGACCACGACGTCGCTGACATAAGGCACCCATCTCACGGTGAACGTGAAGGCGACCACGCGCGAGAGCCGCCACTCGAGCATCCCCCAGAGCTGAAGGAAATCGATCACGACTGCACCTTCGATGTCCTCGCCTCCATTGGCATCCCCGTTGACGGCGGTGAACAATGCTCCGAAGTGTGTGCTGACCGCAGGATTGATCCGCACGGATGACGCGACGGAGACCGGAATCAGAAAATACCTCGCTTTTGTCTTGTCGGACTGCTTGATGGTGCCTTCGAGGAATCCGGCCGAGACGCTCAGCGCCAGGCGTTTGCGGTTGTACAAGGTCGACTTGAGCTCGAGGTTTGGGGCGACGTCCTCAAAGATGGCCCCGAGGATCCAAGGCATGGTGTAGGTGCTCACTTGCAGCTGGTCGATGATCCCGTAGCTCAGTTTCATCAAGCCTATGCGGACCCGCCGCCGATGGAGGCTGTACGCCGTGGTATCGAGGAGCCGCACGTTGTAGGTGTGATAGGCCCGCGCCGAATTGGGAACGAGCCCCATTCCCGCCGAGGTCACACCCGCAAGGAGTGTTACCAGGAGAAGAGCGGTCCCGATTCGTCGGAGCATTCCCTGTCCTCTAGGCTGCAGCCGAATGTGCCATTCGCGGCACGGAGTCCCTGAGCAGTCCCTTGAAAAAAATAGTTGAACGTCTCCTCTAACGGCTGCTCCCCGATGTCTACCAGAATCTCGAGCCCGTCGGTGTCCGCTAGTTTGACTCGAAAGCTCTGGTTGATGCGGAAAGGGGATTCGTCAACGCCGATGGGGTCAAAGCCGATGATTCCATCGACGACGAAAGTGACCAGGAGCTCGGTGATGTCCTCATCGAGCGGCACGGGGTCTCCCAAGTCGACCGCGACGCCCCCGTCGTACGAAGCTTGGAAATTTTCGCCCTCGATGGGCACGAGATACCGACAGTTGTCGGCGGTGCCCCAGACGACGCGGCCGATACTTCCGCTGTCGAGTGTCACAATCAGAGCGATCGTGCCGTTTGCGGGGTCGGGGTCGGCTTCATAGTCAGGATCGAATTGCCTTTCGTCCCACCCATCACAGATGAAGTTGACCTGGACCCCCCCATTAGGCCTTGGGACCGTCAACCCAACGCAAGTGCCATCCGGACAATCCGCGTCGGCGCCCGCGGCGCAGGCGCCGCCATCATTGGCTCCACCATTGCAAGTCCCATCGAGAATGAGGTCACCATTCTCATTGGTGTTCTGCTCGAGCTCCTGTTGGACTTCGATGATGACGGCCAGAATCTCCTCGAAGAACTCCGATCCCTCGATCTCGTTGGCAGCCTCGGCGATTTCATCAGCGACCGCGCCCATGATCTCGCCGTCGACGACGGCGCTTGGTTTTTCAAAAGCGTTGAGCACCGGCCGAAGATCGGGGGCAGGGGGTATATTGAGCGATTCGCAGGACAAGCTTGCCGTACAAAGGAGCAAGAGGGTCGCGAGTGAGAACGATCGGGCCACGATGGCCCGACGATAGCGCCGTTGCCTGGAGCATTCCACTCGACTCCGTGTCAAGGCAGTGACGCCTTGCGCTTGGATGGAAGACGCTTGCGGATCTGAACTACGGCGACGGGAATCAGAAACCAACCAAGAGTCCATGCACCAGGACCCACAAAGGCGAGGCCGGTGTTGAGAAGCGCGGTGGTGGGCTCGATCGAGGCACCTCGAACAGCCTCCGCAATTTTTTCGTCTGGGAGTTCCGGATCGACGAAGCCCTTCTTTCGAGCATAGGCGAAGCCGCCAAGGCCAATGAACCCCGAAATCGCCAAGCAAATGCTCTGGCCGACCGGCGAAGAAACGCTTTCGAGCGCCGGGTCCGCGATCGCAAAGAACAGGAACATGCAAACGAAGATCAGTTGAAAGAGCGCCAGCGTGGTGTGTTTCGCATCCGTTTGGGTGAGCGGCCCAAGAAGCTTCTGCGTCAGGTTCCACGAGATCAGCGTCAGGCCCACGGCGATGATGAGCCGCAGGATGTCGACCGAGCTCTCGATGAGCAGTGAGAGCAGGCCGTAGGGGAGCGCCTCCCAGGCCATGTCCTCGGTGCGTGGCAAGTACTGGAAGAAAAATTCAACGAAGAGCACCGCATAGGCGACATCGAGAAAGGTTTGCAGTCTCCGCAGACGTTTCCCCCCTTGTCGGGCTTCGCTGGTTTCGACGGTCATTTCCGGTTTCTTGAAGCTTGATCTTTTGGCTTCGCTATTGAAGGCTCGGGCGCTCTGGGATGCCGACTTTCGTGGCCTCGAAGCTCGCCGGAGTAGGCCCCCGGTGTTCGAGAATGTCAATGCAATACTCCCTTCTACCTTCGGCTCGGAAAGCGCCTCACTACGGGGCGCTCCTCGTCGTTCTGTTGATTCTCATCGTGGTGGCACCGCTCGTACCGGCCGAAAGGGCGGGCTACTCGATTGAGTTCTTCTTCGACCTCGTGCTGGTCACAGGCGGCTATGCCGCTGCTTCGCAAGGCGCGCATCGTGTGCCCTTCTTGGCGCTCACAGTGGTAACCCTCGTCGTCCGCTGGACGGAGATCCTGACAGACCATGTCGGCTACTCGTTTGGAGCGATTTTGATCACCGTCGTTTGGATTGTCTACGCCATCGTGCTGATCGTGGCGGCGCTTCATCGGCTGCCTCGGGTGAGCACCAATGCGGTCCTAGGCGCAATCGTTGCGTATTTGTTGTCTGCGGTTGCGTTTGCGTTCGTTTTCCAGCTGATCGAGCTCGCGCATCCGGGCTCGTTCTCGGGCCTTCCGGCTAGCGGAAGCGAGCGGGAAGTAGGGGATGCTTTGCTCTATTTCAGCCTGGTATGCCTCACTACGGTGGGATACGGGGACATCGCACCCCTCTCCAAGCTAGCGCGTCCCATCGCGGTGCTCGAAGGCGCGTACGGGACGCTCTACCTCGCCGTCATGATCGCGAGGCTCGTGGCCCTGCACATCGTCTCCGGAGGCCAAACCGATGATTCGGGATGATCTCCGTGGAGAAGAAGAAAAGAGACTGGCATGTTCAGCCATAGAATTGCATAAACGGTCCTATGTTCGCTCGGATGGTTCTCACGCTCCTCATTGCGACCTTTGGTTTTGCCTGTGGTCACAACAAGCGAGCCAACAAGACCGTCTTGGATCGAGCGTCCTTCGATTTCCAATGCCCCAAAGAAGAGATCGAGCTCATCGTCATCGATGAAGAGGGCGCACGCAATCTGGCTTCCCAGATCGCGGCACACGGTTGCGAGAAGAAAGCCGTCTATGTCTTCTTCCCGGATGTCGACACTTGGGTGCTAAACGGTTCGGTCGGACCCGCGCCCGTCGAGCACGACCCCGCCGCCTATCACGGGAAGCGGAAGAACAAAAAAGAGAAGCGGGCCGCCAGGAAAGCAAAGAAGAAGGCCAAGAAGGGCAAGGGAGAGGCGGAAGCTGCCATCCCGGACGTAGACACCCCAGCGCCCGAGGCGGCTGAAGAGGCCCCGACGCCTCAGGCAGCTCCCGTCGACTAGGTCGTTTCGAACCCCGCGACTCGCTCGATAATCCAAAACGATGCCAACGAGCCGGCCAAGTATGCAACGGGCATTCTACTACATGCGCGTCCCTCAGATTTAGGAACCGCGACACACGCTCTACGCGATCGCGCTCGGGGTGGATCCGGAAGCGACGGGCGACCCGCATGCGATTCAAGAGGGCGCACGTTCTTCGCCGACTTGGTACACGCCGCAACGCTCGAAAAGGCCGGGACAAATGGAGTTTTTTCGTTGTAGGGTCCGGATCGTGACGGCGAAGAGCGTAACGAGGTTCGCGGCCAGCATCTTCGGCGCCGCACTGCTGCTGGTGGGGGCTCTCGAGTCGTCGGGGAGCGCGCAGGGCGACACGAGCCACTACCAAACGCTGCAGCTCGGCGAGCGCTCGCGCGGCATGGCCGCGGCCTACACGGGTTTCGCAGCTGACGGAGCCGCGATCTGGTTCAACCCTGCGGGCCTACCTCTCCTGGAGGCGAAGCTGCTTCAGGGCAGCTTGTCGTTGAGCTCGCTTCGCAAAGCGACGTACAGCAACGCGATCCTGAGCGACGATCCCAACGCCGTACCAGGTACGTGTAACCCGGACCTCAACAGTGGCGATCCCGATTTCTCAGGCTGTCAGGTTCAAGACTTCGTGCTGGAATCGAGGCCGACGCTTCCGGTCTTTGCGGTCGCGAGCTTTGCGCTTGGCAAGGTTAAGTACGACAAGGGCAGGAAGCCCGTGCAGATCGCGATCTCGGCGTTCCAAACTTTTAACAACGAGAACGGCGGTGACATTCAAACCATGGACAGCTTTGGCCGCACCAATACTGCCCAGTTCGCACAGAAGGACTCGATCACCTACCTCGGCGCCGCGGTCGGCTACCGCGTCATCGAGAACTTCTTGATCGGCCTCAGCATGTTTGCAGCCCACCGAGAGCTCAATCACTTGGAGACCCTTTCGTTTTCTGTCGGTGGCGAACAAGATCCCACAGAAGGAAGCCCTTGTCCCACAAGCCCGACGATTCCGTTTTGCGTCAAGGATGCCCGCTCCGTTAGTCGGAATACGTTCTTCCAGATGAGCTCGTGGAGCCTGGTCTTCCGGATCGGCCTAATGCAGCTCCTTGGGGACGGGCGCTGGCGTCTTGGCCTGATGTTTCAGCCTCCGGGCATTCAAGTGGGCGGTAAATCCACTCTTCGTTTTGAGCTCAACGATATCGACGCTCGGGTCGACCCGGCGTCCTCCGAATCGATCTTCGCGCAGATCAGGCGCGGAGCCAATTCGCCAATTCCCTGGAAGCTGCGCCTCGGCGTCGCGTATGCGTGGACCAAGCGCGTCGCAGTCGCGGCCGACCTGCAGTTGGTAGGGCCGGTCGGCGACGGAAGCATTACGCCCGCCCTTCCTCAGGTCGAAGGCCGCGCCAACACGTCGGGGGCGTTGCTCGACACCGACACTAAGCGCGTCTTCACCTGGAACATCTCCATCGGAACGGAAATTGAGATCACCAAATTCCTGTTTACCCGTTTTGGTTTTCTTACCGATCGCTCCGGGGCGCCCGACGCAATCGAATCTGAAACCGGTCGCATTCAGCGAGCCTCCATCGATCGCTACGGGTTCAGCTTTTCGTTTGGCGGGCACAAAAACAACAAGGGGTTGTCGTTCGCGCTATCGGCGCTCTTCGGAAAAGGCGAGGGCCCCGCCCTGGATCTGCGACCGTCGACCCTCGATGACCCCGATGCGGGTGTGTTCTACACCTCGAAAGTCAAGGAGCGCGTTTTCATCATCTCGATCGGCGGTGACGTCGGTCAAGCGGCAGCTGTGGTCAAAGACGAGATCAAAGAGAGGAAACGCGAGGAGGAGCTCGAGGAAGAAGCAAGGCAAGCCGCGGACCGCCAGGCCGAAGTGGAGGCCGCCGACGGGCTGATCGAAGACCCGGAGATCAAGGAAGCAACCGAGAAAGCGCGTAGAGAGCGCCTTGAAGCCGAGAAGGCCGAAGAGGAGCTCGAGGCACTCAAAGAGCGAAAGAAGCGGGAAGAAAACCTCAGCATCGAGGATCAAGAAGCGATCCAGAAGTCGACCCAAGAGGGCATCCAGACGCTGACACCTTGACCAGGCGGTGAGTCCACGTCGAGGTTCGAGCTTTCGATCGATCTCGCCCGGTGATCTCTGCGTCAACTCGGTGTAGCTTCGGGCCCGATCCGTGACCAGTACGTGTGTGCGCTACTTTCTGCTGATGGCCGGGATCGCCGGAACCCCCGCGCTCGCCCTTGCTCAGCTCGGTCCAGACGGGAGCCCGATCACGACGTCCGACTACACGATCGACCTCACGCGAGGGGTCGTCATCAGTACATCTCGAGTCACGGGGCTTGCGGGTGCGGCGACCTCGCTGGCGGAGGGCGTCCAGGGTGGCCTTCAGAACCCCGCTGCCGTGGCATGGCGCGGGCCCCAGTGGCCAGATTGGTATGATTATTGGCTCGCGTTCAGCGTGACGTATCCGTTTCAGTCGGGAGACTTCTACAACAGCGGTGGGGTCCTTGGCGAATCGCAGAATGTGGAAGAGGACGGCCTCTTTTTCTTGATTCCGGGCGCGTACTGGCAGATGTGGAATTTCGGGATCGGGCTCATCATCGATGCGCAATTCGTCACCCTGAAAGGCGTTCAGAACCCCACCACGATGCAGCCGGAGCAGTTGCGACTCCGGTTCACCACGTTTCACATCCAGGCCGGTTACGGATTTCTCGATGGGCAGCTGGTGATCGGCGGCGGCCTGCGCATCCTTCGCGAGCGAGCCTTCTTCTCGGACCGCCTGGTGAAAAAAAAGGGCGAAGATGCGTTCGATTCGCTAGGCCTCGGAGGTGAGGTCGGGATCATGATTCAGCCGCACGACGAACGCTGGCGACTCGGAGCCTCGCTTTATCCGCAGATGGGCACCGGGCTTCGAACCCGCGGCGCCGTCCAAACGGACGGGGACATCACGTTCGGCACCTTCTTCCTTCCGAGGTCGACGAGGCTTCCGACAAACGGCGGCGTCGGATTTTCGTATCAGTTCGGGCCGCGGCCAACGAACCAACCGTGGATCAGCGTCGAGAAACTGGCTGCGCCGGAGCTCGAGCGCTTGGAACGGCGCGAGCGGCAAGTTCGAGAAGCCGAGCAACGAGAGCTCGCCGCGGCTCGGGAACGCGGAGGCCCGCGCGTCGACGAGTGCATTCGTGTGATCGAGGAGGCGTACAAACGGAAGTACGCCCAGATCAAGCGGTGGCGAAAGCAGGTGAAGAGTCAAGCCTGGGAGGTGATCCGGAATCGCTACCGTAATGAATGGCCTCGCCGCTACCATCTGCTGACAATTGATCTCTGGTTCACGGGTAGGTTGCCGAACGCTGTGGGCGTCGAATCGTTCCTGTTCCAAACCGTCCAACGTTCCGGCGAAAAGGTCACGGTTTCGCCGCGCATCGGTTACGAGAGCGAGCCCTGGCCGAAGCGCATGAAGGTTCGGGTGGGGAGCTATGTCGAGCCCACGCGCTTCGCAACGTCGGCGGCGCGCCTGCATATCACTTTCGGAATCGACATCAATGTCTTAAAGTGGAACGTCTTCGGCCTGTGGCCCGACGACTATCGATGGCAGATCTCGACCTCGTTCGACATCGCGGCGGAGTACCAGGCGGTCTCTCTCGGCATCGGCGGGTGGTACTAGCTCCTCGTCGATCCGGGCTTGCTCTGGTGGCGATTCCTCTTTAGAAGGAAGCCCGGAGCAGAGAGGCTTGGGAATGACGCAACACAGGTTCACCCTCGGGGCTTGCCTCCTAGCGCTGCTCGTCAGCTGCGGCTGCAAGAAAGACAAGGCGACGCCGCCACCGCCCGAGCTGTCTGTTTCGATGGTCGAGGCCGGGGACGAGCCGCGCAAGGTCCTGCGTTACGCGATCGCACCCGGCACCGTCGTTCGAAGCGTCCTCCAGGTACGCACGGCCTCGACGACGACCGAAGACCTTCAAGACACTTTTGGCCTTCTGCCTGGAGTGAGACTCGACCTCCACGCAGGGCCCACGGTTGCGTTCGGCGACCAGGGCATTCGCTATGTGCTCCGCATCTCGAGGGCGACCCCGATTCTGCCTGAAGGCACCGAGGAAGATCGCCTCGAGGGAGCCCAAGAGGGTGTGCGAGCGTTGAACGGCATGCGGGGCCGCTTCGACTTGAGTGACCGTGGCATCGTGATGGATTCGGACGTTCCTTGGACGCAGGGCCAAGAGCGAATCCATCCGCGAGTCACGATCATGCTGGGGAATGTTCGCTCCGCAGTCGCGACCGTTCCGCTTCCGGTCGAACCTGTCGGGGTGGGCGCCGTTTGGGAGGTCCGACGATCTGTCCGGCTTTGGAGCGCGTGGGTGACGCAGGTCACGCGCTACGAGCTCGTCGATCGCACCGGTGACCGCTTTCGCGTCCGGATTGGCGTGCGTCAGTCCGCACCCGCCCAGGTGGCCGATCTCAATCCCAAGCTCGAGATGCACGTGCGCACCTACGAGATGCAGGGAGAAGGCCATGCTTTGGTCGACCTCGGGTTGCCAATCGCGCTCGAAGCGGAGCTCGAGTCACATTCGGAGGCCGATATTGCCCTGGTTTCTCCCGAGGAAACGGAACCGATTCAGTCCGCGCGGCACTCGGTCCTGCGGCTGACCACGAAGAGAGAAAGGTAGCGATGATGCTTCGCATTGTGTTGGTCGCGTGTCTCCTGGTTGCGACGACTTCTTGCCGTCCCCAGTACCAACCCCAGACCGCGATCGTCGATCCGGGGCCTCCGCGGCGCGTCCCGCCTACGATTCGGGTGCTCGATCCTGGGATGACTCCTCGTGTCCCACTACGGTATGACGTTCCGCCGGGGCAGACCGAAGTGCTCTACCTCGAGCTCGTCATGCTGAGTGCCACGGTAGTTGGCGGCCAGGGGCAGCAAAGTGGCATGCCCCCGGTGCAGCTCGAGGTAAAGCTCGGGCCCGCGGAGCCGACGCCTGAAGGCTTCATTCGTCACGCCATTCAGATCACGCAGGTCCGTCTTTCAAAGGTCGCTGACGAGATGAAGCCCGCGGCACGTGAACAGCTCGAGAACATGCTCGAGCCCCTGCTACAGGTGCAAGGCTGGAGCGAGATGGACTCGCAAGGAAGAATCCGACGCGGTGAGTTCCGCGGCCTCAAAGACGTGCCGCCTCGGTTGAGCTCGATGCTTGGCAACATTCGCACCGCGCTCCTTACCGTGCCTTTCCCATCGGAGCCGGTTGGGGTGCGGTCGCGCTGGGAGGTCGATCGCAAGGTGCAGCTCTCCGGGATATGGGTCGACCAGACCGTCACCTACGACTTGATGGACAAGGACCAGAACAAGCTCAAGCTCCAGATCTCGGCCCGACAAAGTGCTCCGCCCCAGGCAATCGGAAGCGGCCGGCTCGAGGCGTACCAAGCGTCGGTCATCGGTTCGTCGGTCGTGAGGCTCGGTTTCTTCACCCCATTCTCGGAGGCAGAATCCACATCGCAGATGCGGATCAACACCTATGTGCAAGGTCGGCCCCAGCTGGTACGCGTCGAAACGAAAGTCGCCGTCCAGGTCTACCCAGCCGAGGCGGCTGGAGAATTCAGGGCGCGAGAGCCGGAGCCTGCCGAGGACCCGAGGAAAGTCACAGACCCGGGAAAGCAGGAGCTCCGCTGGATGAAGTAGAAGCGGCAGCGAGCTATTGCTCTCTGCGGACGAACACGGCTGGGTCTAGCTTTTCGACGATCATGTCTGCAGCCTTCGCGACTTGTTCGGGGTCGTTTCCGTCGAAGGTCACTTTGGTGCGGTAGTCCTCGGCATGCCACTTGACGTAACTTCCGACCATGACGCTCGGGAAGGCGCGCGCGATCTCTTCGAGGAGGCTGGCGATCTCTCCCTCGCCGCTCTTCGTGTACACCGCCTGAGAGTGGAATTCGTGCCCGTGGTCGATCCGCTTTCGTAAGTCGGTGAACTTGAGCTCGAAGATTTCCGGGACGCCGGGGAGGACGTAGACATTGTCGATCACGATGGTCGGCCAAGGCGCCTCGGCGCTGCGCAGCATCTCAGCACCCTCCGGCATGTTGGCCATTCGGAAGTGCGCCTCGGTCGCACGGTCTCCATAGTAGTGGCGAATCACCTTCTCGACCGCCTCAGAACGAACGACCGGTCGGCCGAACGCCGCGGCGACGCCTTCGATCGTGACATCATCGTGTGTGGGGCCCACCCCGCCGCTGGTAAATACGAGGTCGTGCGACGAGCGGAGGGCATTGAGCTCGCTGCAAATGGCTTCGACTTCGTCTCCACACACCACGACTCGCCGAAGCTCGATTCCCAACTCGAACAGGCCGCGGGCGAGGAACGCCGTGTTCGTGTCCGCGATCTTCCCGGACAGAATCTCGTTGCCGATGATTAGGGCAGCAGCGGTGCGCGACATCCTATCCCTCGCCCAGCTCGATCCCCATCGCTCCTGCGACCATCACCAATTCTCCGTCCGGCGGGACGCGCTTGAGATTCGCCACCGCGGCCTCTAGTGGCACGGAGACGACGTCCTGTCCTTTGAGGGCGACGACTTGACCGGTGGTGTCGTTGTAACAGAGAAAAGCTGCGTGGACTCCAAAGCGCGTCCCGAGGATTCGATCAAAAGAGGAGGGCGAGCCGCCGCGCTGCAGATGCCCGAGAACGGTCACTCGGATGTCGTGATCGATGCGTCCCTCGAGCAACCTGGCGAGCTGCATCCCAGGTCCATCGTGGCGCTGCGAGATGCTCTCGTGGCCCGCCGTAATGTTGGAGACGGTCCCTCCGACGGGCTTGGCGCCCTCTCCAATGACGATGATGCTGAACGTGTGCCCGGTCGCAGAACGCTCTTGAATCTTATCGACGATGCGGTCGATGTCGTAGTGAATTTCGGGGATGAGAATGACATCCGCGCCGCCCGCAATGCCGGACAGCAGGGCGATCCAACCTGAATCACGCCCCATGACTTCGAGGATCATCACTCGGTCGTGAGCCTCTGCGGTCGAGTAAAGCGCATCGATTGCCCACGTTGCGGTGGCGACCGCCGTATCCAAGCCGAACGTGAGATCGGTTGCCGCCAGGTCGTTGTCGATGGTTTTGGGAATGCCGACCACCGAGACGCCCATCTTGGCGAAACGCATTCCAATGTCCATCGTCCCATCGCCACCGACCAGCACCAAGACGTCGATCTCGAGCTCATCTAGCTTGGCCTTGACGCGGTCTGATACGTCGATGGTTCGTTCGGTCCCGCCCACGCGACGTTCCACGTGCGCAAACGGGTTGGCGCGGTTCGAGCATCCCAAGATGCTGCCGCCCTTCGGGAGAATGCCTTGAACGCTTTTCCGCGTCAGCGGAACCACCCGGCCGGGTTGTTCAATCAAGCCTGCGAAGCCGTCTTCGGAACCGAGGACTTCTAGCCCGAGGTCCGTGGCCGTCTTGACGAAGGCCCGCAAGACCGCGTTGAGGCCTGGCGCATCGCCGCCACCGGTCAGAATCAACACCCGACGGACGACCTCTTCGTCCCTATCGCGCGCGAGATTGTCAGTGTTCACGCGAGGCCCTCCCACGCTTCGCCGCAACCTCGTACATCGCGATGGCTGCGGCGACCGATGCGTTCAACGAATCCATGGGACCCTCCTGAGGGATGTGAACCACGATATTGCATCGTTGTCGAACCATCCGACGAAGCCCCTTTCCCTCGGAGCCGACGACCAGCACCCGTCCGCTATGGGCAGGCTCGAGATCGCGGATGCCGAGCTCGGCCGTCGCGTCGAGGCCGATGATTTCCATCCCGGTTTCATACAACGACAGGAGGGTTCGCTGCAGGTTGGTGACGCGCGCAATGGCAGCGTGCTCGGTCGCTCCGGCCGAGGCTCGCACGACCGCCGGGGTAATGCCCGCCGCGCGGTGCTTTGGAATCAAGAGCCCGTCGATGCCCAAGGTGACCGCACTTCGGATGACGGCGCCGAGGTTTTGTGGATCCGTCACTTCGTCGAGGGCCACGAGAATCGGATGGTGACCCGACCGCGCGACTAGCTCCTCGACGTCGAAAAACGCATAGGGATCGGCCAGCGCCACGACGCCTTGGTGACGCACGCCTTCGGCAAGCCGATCGAGCTCGGCACGCTGCTTGGTGCTGACCGGAATGCCGCTTGCTTGCGCGGCCCCACGCACATCTGGAAACTTATCTTCGGACTCCATGAGCACATGGTGGATCTTGGCGTTACCCCGTAGCGCTTCGAGCACCGGGCGCCGGCCTGCGAGGACGCGAGTCATGGTCGGAACGCCAACCCTACTTCTAGCGCGAGGGCCGATGCCGCCGCCGTAACGTCAGTCGCATCGCGAATCGGCCTTCCGACGACGAGCATATCGGCTCCCGACGTGATCGCCGCCGCGGGTGTCATGACTCGTCTTTGATCATCGGCGGCAGCGCCTGTCGGACGGATCCCTGGTATTACCAAGAAGGCGTCATCTCCGAGGGAAGCGCGAAGCGAAGCGCATTCGTGTGCAGAGGTTACGAACCCTCGAAGACCCGCGTCCCACGCAAGCCTTGCAAGCCTCGTCGCCGATGGTGTTGGGCCATCGACGAAGCCGATGCCTCGGAGCGAAGGCTCGTCCAAACTGGTGAGAATCGTCACCGCGAGCAACTGCATCGACCCCGCCGCCTGATTTGCCGCGTCGAGCGCGTCCGTTCCAGCGGAGCCATGGACCGTGAGATAGTCGACGCCCATGGCCGCGGCCCGGGCGACCGATCGGCCCATGGTTGCTGGAATGTCGTGCATTTTCAGGTCGAGAAAGCACTTGGCCCCCGCGTTCAGCACGATCTCGACAGCAGGTGGACCGACCGCGGTGAAGAGCTCGAGGCCTACCTTAAAAACGCCGATGTGCTCGCGCGTCTGCTCGATGAGCCGCCTTGCTGCCTCGAGGTCCGGCACGTCGAGCGCGAGCGCGATGCGGGACGTTGAGTCCTGTTCAGCCATCATTCACCGCGGCTACGCTACGGTGCGGACTAGAGGCTGTCCAGCCCAGCAAGTGGATCGTCGGTATCCGCTTTGCGGGGTTTAGACCGACCGCGTCGAGCGCCCGCGGGCTTGCTCGGCGATGCAGCCCTTCGTGCTTCCGCGGCGGCCTGTGCTTCCCGCTGTGCCTTCTCTGCCAGGCGGGCCTTTTCCGCTTCCGCCTGGGCGCGTTTTTGAGCCTCCAGCTCCGCTGCTTGGCGAGCCCGTTCCGCTTCGCGCGCTGCTCGCTCGGCTTCCATCTTGGCTGCGAGGGCTTCCGCTTCTTGCTGCTCGACGGCGGGCTTGTAGATCCCGAGGTAAGAGCCCCCAAACACCGCAGCGATTAGCACCACTGCCGCCGCCACCAGTTTGGGGTGAACCCCTTTGCGTTGTTGTGCGCTGATCGCCGCGATCTCTTTTTCATGAGCGAGCATGCGCTGATGCTCATCGGCCTTTTCTCGAGCCTCTTGTTCCAGTCGTACCCGCAGCTCGGCTTCTTTGCGTTCGCGAATCGCCCGCTCGTCCTCTTCGCGAATCTTGCGCTCTTCGGCAGCGCGAGCCTCTGCTTCAGCGCGGAGCCGCGCTTCTTCCTCTTCTTGCTTTTGGCGAGCCTCCGCCGCGATACGCTCGCGCTCGGCTGCCTCGCGTTGAAGCTGCTCCTCCTCCTCTTCACGAACCCGGTCTTCTTCGAGGTTCATGAGCTCTCGAAGGTTGAAGAGAACGGAAGACTCTTTTTCCTCGGACATGATGATACTTATATTACACTTTTCCGCTGGATACGGCCAAGGGGACACTGGACCTTTTCGAGATGGAGACGCTAGCAATCGGCTTGCCTGCCTGTCAAACGAACGGTTTTCCTCGATTTCCGCTCCGGTCGGAATGTCGGGCCGGAACCCCGCCGGCATGGCGATTTGTGATTTGATTTACAGCAGATTTTACCGTTATGATTGGAATCATGGCAGGGCTCGAGAACTTTCTCCACTACCTCGAAAGAGGGGATGTCAGCGAAATCGTCTTTCAAAGCGGGGCAACGGCCGCGGCGAAGCGAAAAGGCAGGCTTCAGCCGGTCACCCGAGAGCCGCTGACCGCCCAGCACATTCTCAAATTGATCGAACAGACGCCGTTGCAGGACCTACTCCCCAAGGAGGACGGAGCGAGTGCGCCAACGGCGGCTCGAATCAATGGAAGCAAGTACGTCGCGACGGTCGCTCGATCTGGAGCGATGCTGTTGCTGCGGGTCTGGCTTCCCGACCGCTTATCCGACCCCCCGGCCGCGCCAGAGCCCGAAACCGAGTCGACGAAAGTGCCCATCGCAGCGATTCGCCCGGCCAATGGTCAGTGGACGTCGGCGAGACCGCCCGGGCTTCTCATCGAGCCGTCGCAGGCTCCACCAGAGATACGCTCCGCGCCGCCACCTCCACGCATCCCGTCTCATCGTCCGCCGCCCGTCGCGGTTCAGTATCCAAACGCTCGGAGCGTAATACCGAGACACTCATATCGCCCGCCACCCGAGGCCTCTCCACTGGCGGAGTTCGTGCCTGCGGATGTGCCGGTGTCTGCGCCTCCGGCGCTTTGCAAGCTATTGATGCAGGCCCGCGCCGAATCCGCGAGCGACGTGCACATCATGTCCGGTGAACCGGTGCGGTTTCGGTGCAATGGTTTTCTGGTCTCGCGAGGTGGTGCCTTGGGCGACGACCAGGCGCGCGCTCTGCTGACACCGCTGCTCGACCAGCGAAATGCGCAACAGTTCGAGGAGCTCGGCTACGCGGACTTCGCCTGCCAGATCGAAGGCGCTGGTCGCTTTCGAGTCAACGCCAACAAACAGCGGACTGGGATGAAAGGGTGCTTTCGACTGATCATGAATGAACCGCCGACCATCGACTCTCTCGGCTTGCCGCAAGAGCTGAGGCAAATGCTCGACTACCATCAGGGGCTGGTGGTCGTCTCCGGTCCGAGCGGGGCGGGCAAGACGACGACTCTCGCCGCACTCGTCGACCTGTTCAACGATGAGCGCCCGGTTCACGTCATTACGGTCGAGGACCCTGTCGAGATCATTCATCCGATCAAGAAGGCGATCATCAGTCAGCGCGAGGTCGGCGCTCACACCAAGAGCTTCCACGCGGCGCTCAAAGGATCCCTACGCGAGGACCCCGACGTGATCGCCATCGGTGAGCTGCGGGACTGCGAGACCGTCGAGAAGGCGCTCGAAGCGTCCGAGACGGGCCACCTGGTGTTTGCCACGATGAGCACACCTTCAGGCGCGACCACGATCGACCGGTTGATCGACATGTTTCCGCCCGACGATCAGTCGCAGGTGCGCGCGACCCTCGCGGGTGCGCTCAAGTTCGTCGTCAGCCAGCGTCTGGTCCCAAGAAGAGACGGGCACGGCCGTGTGGTTGCGGTCGAGCTCTTGACCGGAAACATGGCGTTGTGGTCGCTCATCCGCGACGACAAGCTGTTCCAGTTGCCCAGCCTTCTTCAGCGCGGGCGCGCTTTTGGGATGATCCGCATCGAAGACTCGCTCAACGAGCTGCTCGCCGCCGGCGCGATCACCGAAGAAGTCGCGAAGGCCTACGCGGACGATCCCCGGGTCATCGGGGCCGCGACGCCAGTGCCTCAGCCCACGTCGCAAGACCTAGAGCGAGCCCGAAAAGGTACCCGGCGGAACCTGTTTTCGAGGAAGGACAAGTGAATCATGCCGGCGCTCGATCGATACTTTGATGTGCTTCTCGACCGCGGTGGGTCCGATCTCCACCTCGCGGTAGGCTATCCACCCACGATTCGCGTGAAGGGAGAGCTGGTCGCGATCGCGCGTCAAGCGCTGGATCGACCGACTATCACTCGTCTAATGGACGAGCTGCTGGACCAAGATCGGCTCGAGTACTTTCACGCATATCACGATCTCGACTTTGCATACGGCTACGAAGACAAGGCGCGCTTTCGCGCAAACTACCTCTACAAGACGACGGGTCCGGGGGCCGTTTTTCGAACCATTCCAAGCGAAATTTTGACGACCGAGCAGTTGGGGCTGCCCGGGGCCGTCGTGGGGCTCGCGGATAGGAGGGCGGGCTTGGTGCTCGTCACCGGACCGACTGGCAGCGGAAAGAGCACGACGCTTGCCGCCATGCTCGACTACATCAATCGTAAGCGCGAGGGGCACATTCTCACGATCGAAGATCCGGTCGAGTTCGTGCATCGACCGCGCAAGTGCCAGATCACCCACCGCGAGGTCGGAGTGCACACACCGAGCTTCGCCGACGCGATTCGAAGCGCCGGTCGGGAGAACGCCGACGTGATCCTGGTGGGCGAGCTGCGAGGGCGAGAGACCATGAAGATGGCCCTTCAGCTGGCGAGCTTTGGGGTATTGATCTTCGCGACGGTTCACACCAATTCGGCGCCCGCGACGATCGACCGTTTCGTCAACGCGTTCCCCGCGAGTCAACAGCCTCAGATCCGCGGCATGCTCGCAGAATCTCTGGCGGGTATCGTGGCCCAACAACTACTGAGGAGAGCCGACGGGAGCGGGCGTATCGCGGCCCAGGAGATCCTCATAGGCACGTCGGGAGTCTCCTCGGCGATTCGCGAGGCCAAGACGACCATGCTGCAGAGCTTGATCCAAAGCGGCGGGAGCTACGGCATGCAGAGCATCGACGCAGTGCTCGCCCGACTGGTCGCCGAGGGCACCGTCACCGCGCAGGACGCGGTCGAGAAGGCTGCCGACAAGGAGACTTTCGCAAGGATCCCAGCGGTCGCCAAGGCGCTCGCGGGCTAAGCACTCGCGCTGCGTCAACCGGTGACTCGGGCCGCGGCACGGGACAGGCGTGCTCGCGATGGGGCCCGGTCGCCCTTGGCGACAAGTACGGATCTTGACGCGGGCTCCTCCCCATCGCTGTGCTGCCCATCCCGCGTCGCGGCCCGAGTCACCTGCTCCTCGAGAACAGTGCCAGTGCCAACATCTCGTGCGCAGCCGACGGGCCCGTCATTCGGTTCGCCTTGGGCGATCGCGTGGGAGTACCGGCGTGCCGTGCGCCGCACCCCGGGTCACCGGTATCAAGCGCGCGCTACTTCACGTCGAAGTTATACCGCGCGCCCATTCTCGGGGCCCCGAAGGTCGGAAAGCGCACGCTGGCGATCTCTTGGCCCATGCACGTCTGAAACCCGGTTTCGCCTCCGCGTACGGTGGCGCCGAGGACCGAGCCGTTTCCAGCGATGGCCAGGTCGACTTTCACGTTGCCGAGCTGAGTGCCGCTATTGACCTCGGGGATCACACACTTGCGATAGAAGCGGTTCAGGTTGCGGTTCATCACGCTGGCCACCTGTGCGCCGGTGAGTCGGCCCTCTCCACCGCCCTGTGAGGCGTCTCCGATTTCGACCGCCCGACTCATCGCCTCATCGTAACTCGCCAACCCACCCTTGCTCCGCGCGGCAGCCGGGGCAGAGCCGGAGCCTCTCTTGCGGCGTCGAACCGGCCGATCTGGGAGCAAGCCCGCTTCGCCGGTAGGGATGTCACCGAGTTTGAAGAGATCGTCGAGCGCGGTCGAAGACGCCTCCCGAACGTCACTCGAGCGCGACATCAGGAAGCCACCAACCGAAATCGCGATGACCCCGACTAGAGAAGCCGCTATCAGCCACTTGGCGGCCGACGAACGCTTCTCCGATTTCCGCGCGTAGACCCTTGCAGCATGCTCTGCTGCCACGGCGTCCTGATGCTCCCGCTGCAGAATGAATTCGCGGAACTCCGGCCACTCTCGAAGCGGCCTTCGTTCGCCGATATCCAAGTTGAGCGTAGGGTCGTCTCCCGAGAATCCGCCGACATTCAATCGCTCGATGAGCTCGCGTGCGTTGAACGGTCCGTGGTCCATCCTGTCTCGGGCCACCATCCAGCGTTGCTTCGGGTCCGACGAGAGCTCTTCCAATATGGTCTTGAGGTCTCGTTTCGGCGGTGGCGGCGGAGCCAGCGGAGCTTGCGGAACGAGCGAAAACACCGGAATGTCCATCTCCGGCGGGGGCAGCACGGAGCCGAGGTCGATGTCCATCGCCATCACGTTCTCCGAAGGTGGTGGCGGCATCGAGTTGGCTAGCTGCACGAATGGCGTCAGCGCGTTGAGCACGGCCTCGGGCGACTCGAACCGGTCTTTTGGGTCGGGCGCCAGGCACCGGAACAGAATGCCGTCTAGCTCAGGCGGGATGTCTTGTCTCACGTGTGAGGGCGCGACGAAGCTCTCGTCGGGCGAGCGCGTCGTCAGTAGCTCGTAGAGAATCGCGCCAACGCCGAAGACGTCGCTCCGCGCCGTAGCCGGTTCGCCATTCTTGACCTCTGGGGCGAGGCACGCATGGTCGCTATCTTGGAAGGCGCTCGGTCCCGCCGCCTCGAGTAAGACCCGTCCGACGCCGAAGTCGCGCACCTTCACTCGGCCGCCACGCGTGACCCACACGACGCTCGGGCGAAGGGTCCCGTGCGGCCCTTTGTCGTGAGCGTAGCTCAGCGCACTACACAGATGTGCGACCACGTTACAAATCCCCCGCAGCGAAAGAGGCTCACCTTGGCGATCGCGTTCCTGGATGAACTCGGAGAGTCGAGTCCCGTCGATCCACTCTCCCGCGATGAAATGCTCTCCCTTGTCCGTGCGACCCACGCCGAACATCTTAGCGATGTTGCGATGGGATAGGGCGGCCGCCATCCGGCAGGCCTCCCGAAAATCGGAGACGGCTTGCGGCGGCACCAGGTCGGGCCGAAGCACGTGGACGAGAATCTCGCGCTTGGTTTGACGATCCTTCGCGGACCACACCACGGCCTGCGGGTCTTCGTCGATCCGATCGACGACCTCGAACCTTCCCCCTACCACGGCTCCCGGTTGTAATCCCGAGAGCTCGGGCGCTGTCGATGCGATCCCCTCCGGCATCTACCGTTCCAACATAGACGACGCGCCGGCCGGGATTCAACTTCGCGGGACCGCTCCTTCGTTTTCGGCCAGCTCGACACTGAGCTCTCGTTCGCGCAAAACCGCACCGGCCATCGAGTCGATGACATCCTTTGCGCGCTCCTCTGGCACATCGACCAACGAGTGCGTGTTGCGCACCCGTATGCGGCCGATTTCTCTGCGTTTTAAGCCGGTGCGTTCCCGCAGCAGGCGCCCCAACTCCGAGGCCTTCAAATCGTCGCTCTTGCCTACGTTGACGTACAGCGTCGCCGTCGGGGGTGCCTCGGCCTCCGGTGTAAGGGGCTCCTCAGACTCGGGGTCCCGGGGCGCAGGCGGAGTCGTAGCTCGTCGACCGCGTCGCCGCTGCTTGGCCGCGACTTCGTCGATGTCCTCGGTGTCGGGGCCAAAAAACGCACCAAGAAGCCCGGCGAGCATCCGCTCTGCGTCGGGATGTGTAATTAGACGACGCGCGAGGGCGAGCGCTCGTTCGTTCGGAGGATTTGGATAGGCGAGGTCGATCATGGCGATCCGATCGGCTTCGCGTCGCGTCTTCGCCTCACCCTCGCTCGGTAGCGTGCGTTCGACCGGTAGGATCCCGTACTGGAGCCGCAGATAGTAGAGGACCCCGAGCTCGTTGGGGCCGACGAGCGAGATTGCGGTACCCGTGCGCCCGGCACGCCCCGTGCGACCGGTGCGGTGAACGTACTGCTCCACGTTCTCGGGCAAGTGGAAGTTGATGACATGGGTGAGGTGCGACACGTCGATTCCGCGTGCGGCTACGTCGGTGGCGACAAGGAATCGGACCTCGTTTCGCCGCGTTTGCGCGAGTACCTGCTCCCTTTCTCGCTGTGGGCGGTCGCCGTTCAACCATTCGGCGTTGAACCCAGCACGCTTCAACGCCGCGGAAACCTCCTCCGTCTCCGCCTTGGTGTTGCAAAAGATCAGCGCGCTTTCCGGGTTCTCGATCTCCAAGATGGAAATGAGGTTTCCTACGCGGCCCATCCCGCTGAGCATGTAAACGAAATGCTCGATCCCGAGCGCTCCAACGTGATCTCCGGAAAGCCCCAGGAAAACGGGGTCGCGCATGTGCTTTTCGGCCACGCGCTTGATCGCACGGTCCACCGTTGCTGAAAAAAGTAGGGTTTGGCGATTGCTCGGGAGCCTCTCGATGATCGCGTTGAGCTCCTTCGCAAACCCCATCGACAGCATTTCGTCTGCTTCGTCCAGCACCAACACGCGAAGGCGCGAAGCAGCGATGGTCCCACGCTTGAGATGATCCAGCACGCGGCCAGGAGTTCCGCTGATGACACGCGCGCCCTTCTTGAGTGCGCTGACTTGGCGTTCCATCGAAGCGCCCCCGTAGACGGCGACGGTCTCGATGCCACGCCGTGCGCCGAGCTTCGCAATCTCGCGCGCGCTTTGGAGCGCTAGCTCTCGTGTTGGCGCAAGTACGAGTGCCTGCTCGTCCCCGCCGATCGACATGAGCTTGTCGACGAGCGGGATACCGAACGCGCCGGTCTTTCCCGTTCCGGTGCGAGCCTGGACAATGACGTCGTTGCCGTCGACGATCAGTGAATAGGAATCACGTTGTACCGGCGTAGGCGTTTCCCACCCGAGGTCTGCTAAAGCCTTGAGCACGTCGTCATGCAAGCCAAGGTCTTCGAAGGTCTGCGGGTCGTTCGCGGCGGGCGCCTCGTTCATAGAGCGGGTTCCGTTTCGTTAGTGGGTGCCTGGCCCGGTGTCGAGCCCAAGGTGTCGGCCACTTGGTTTGCAAGCGGCGCGTCCTCGCGCATGTATCGTTGAAGGTTGAGCTCGACCCGGTGGCGGTACTTGTTGAGAAGGTGCACTTTGTCTTCGTCGCATCGATTGAGGAGCGCGTTCAGGCGGAGGTCCCAGGATTCGAGCGTCTCCCCGAGCGCTTCTGCATCGACGACATTACTCGAAAGGCAATCGAGGCGCACTTGGTCGAGCTCGTCGTGGAGGATTCGGAGCCCGTCGGCGCAATCTACGTCGAAAGTGTCATCGCGCTCAGGCCAGAAGACCTGCGGAATGACGGACGCGAAACCTACGATGACCAGATAGGAGAGGGCAATCGTGTAGATGCCTATCACCAACCTGCGGCCAAGACGGCCCCGCTGTTCTTTTGGCGGCAAAGAATCTCCTCAATGAACCCGAGCTCGCGTGAAAGCGGTCTGTTTGTACAGACCCCCCAGAGATCGGTCAAGACGGCGGGTCTTGGCCCCGCTCTCGCTTCTCGCGGCGCCTCCCCCAGTAGAACAGTCCGGCCCCCACGCCGATGGTGAGAGCCACGACTGCTCCACACATGACGTACCAGAGCAGATAGGTGAGGCCGCTGCCCATTTGCTCAACAAACGAGCTTGTAGCCCACCCCGTAAACCGTGAGGATATGAACCGGACGGTCGGGCTTGGGCTCGATTTTTCGGCGCAACTTGACGATGAAGTTATCGACCGTGCGATTGTTCGGACCGGCTTCGAGGCCCCAGATCTTCTCGAGTATTTCGTCGCGAGACACCGGCTCGCCCTCTCGCTCCCACAAGAACTTCAGAAGCTCGACCTCGTAGAACGACAAGTGCATGGTATTCGTTCCGCTCGTCAGGGTCTGCGACCCCGTTTCGATGTTGACGTCGCCGATCCGTATCTCGGCCTGAGAGGGGCGAATCGGGCGCCCAGATCGCCGGAAGAGTGCGCGGATTCGTGCGACCAGCTCGCCGATGGAGAAAGGTTTCGTCACGTAGTCGTCGGCCCCAGCCTCAAGACCCCGAATCTTGTCCGACTCCTGACTTCGGGCGGTGAGCATGAGAATCGGAACGAGAGGATCGTTGCGGCGGATCGTTTGGCATACGTGGTAACCGTTCATGTCCGGCAGCATGAGATCCAAAATGACGCAGTCGATGTCTTCCGATGCGGCCAGCTCGACGGCCTTCTCGCCCTTTGCCGTATGCACGACTCGGTATCCCTCGAACCGCAGTGAATCCGAGAGGCCTAGCGCGAGCGCGGGATCGTCCTCAACGAGCAAAATGCCGCGTCCATCGTCCGACATCGGAAGCACCATAACACCTTCCGTGCGCCGAGGCCGCTAGCTAAGCAGCGGCTTCCTCGGGCCCGGCGATCGGGACCGAAAAACCGACCACCGCCCCGCCTCCTTGGGCATTGCGAGCCCAGGCACGCCCGCCATGAGCCTGCGCGATGTGCTGGACGAGCGATAGGCCTATACCCGAGCCACGCGTAGGAACTTCGTGCGTTCCCCGATAGAACCTTTCGAAGACGTGCCTTATCGCGTGCTTGGGGATACCAGGGCCATGATCCCGCACAGCCACGTCCACGGTCGAGCGGCGGGGGGTCAGCTCGAGGTCCACTGGAGTCTGGCCACCGTATTTCACGGCGTTGTCGAGCAGGTTGATGATCGCCAACGCAATGGCCTCCTGGTCGAGCAGGACCGGCGGGAGCTGGCCCGGCGTGAGGAGGCGGACCTCCACCCCGTCCTGCTCGCCGCGATAGCGAAACGCATCGAGGGCGCGCCTGACCGCCTCGCTTAGATCGCCGCGTTTAAGTCGATACGGGCCTTTGCCGCCCTCGAGCGCCGAGAAATCGAGAACGTTGTCGATCAACGAGGTGAGCCTTTCGGACTCGCGGCAGATGATGTCCAAGTACTCGAGCCGTCGCTGGTCACTGGGCACGCGATTGGACCTCAACATGTCGGCAAACATTCTCACCACCGAAAGCGGTGTTTTTAGCTCGTGCGAAACGTTTGCCATCAACTCGCTCTTCAACTGGTTGAGGCGGCGCTCTTTTTCGGCTGCATAGATGAAGAAGATCGCACTCAGCAAGATGATCGCAAACGACATGACGGGGAGCGCGACCTCTCCGCGCAGGCGTGAACGGCCTTGCGCCTGCAGCAAGGCAGCCTGGCGAGGAGCGACCTGGAGGCGCCAACGATAGAGTGTCGTCGGGAATCGGTGGTCGACCGTGAACACTCCAGCGTCGGTCAGGTCCGGACCAAAAACGCGTTGATTGCTTTCGTTCACGATGTTGTAGAGCGGGGTGCTTACATCGGAAACGAACATCTTCGGAAACACTTCGTTCACGAGGTACTCCGTGTCGTGATAAGCGACCACGTACGTTACCTGGCCGTCTTGGGTCGCGTAAGCCTTGTAGGAGAGCAGGTAGCTCACGTCCTCGACCCGTTCGTGGAGGTGGCGAAGCTCGTCGCTCTCGAGATCTCCGAGGTCCATCGACTCGACCAAGTACTGTCTGAAGACCCGCAGAAAACCGCGCCTCGTCTTGCGATCCTGCGTACTCGCCCACTGCAGCACATCCCCCTCGAGGTTCACCAATAGAACCGCTTTCACGCTCGGCGTCCGTGCCTCCGCCGGAGGAAGCCAGCGTGCGTCGATCGTGCTGGAGTCATTTGGGTCGACCAGCGCGAGGACTATGTTGTCCGCAAAGATGATGTAGTTCTCGATCCGTTCGACTCGTTGCTGTGCTACCGACAAGAGCGATTGGACGATCGCGCTCTCTCCGAGCTCCGCATACTCCCGCGCAGAGGAAAACGTGTAGTACCCGAGGATCGCCGCGGCGATCAGAATCGCGGGCACCAGGAACACGTACACGGCGCGAAAGCGACTCCCTTCCATTACTCGCGCTCCGCTCGGAGCGGTCGCGTCATGAGATCCCCCACCGCTTGCAAAGCTGGCTTGTCCTCGTAGAGCATCGCGTACACCTCGTCCGTGATCGGCATCTCGACTCCGACCTTTTCGGACAAGGCCTTAGCGCTCTTGGTGGTGCGGACCCCTTCTGCCACCATCTGCATGCTCCCGAGTATCTCTTTGAGAGACTTCCCCCTACCGATCTGCAATCCGACGTTGCGGTTGCGGGATAGGTCACCGGTGCATGTCAGCACGAGATCGCCCATCCCGGAAAGCCCAGCAAGTGTCAGCGGGTTCGCGCCCCTGGCAAGCGCCAGGCGTGAGATCTCCGCGAGGCCGCGCGTGATCAAGCCCGCGCGGGTGTTGTGACCAAAGCCGAGCCCATCCGCGATGCCGGCGGCGATGGCGACCACGTTCTTTAGTGCGCCGCCGAGCTCGACGCCAACGACGTCCTCGGTGCTGTACACGCGAAACCGCTCGGTCGTGAACGCTTCTTGTGCCGCTGTGACGATGTCTTGGTTGCGCCCCGCGACACAGACCGCGGTGGGGATCCCCTCCGCGACCTCCTTCGCGAAACTCGGTCCCCCGAGATAGGTTAGTTGGGGATGCTGGGACTCGGGCAATAGGTCTTCAAACATCTCGGAAACGAGCATCAGCGTTTCGTTCTCAATGCCTTTGACCGCGCTGACAATCGGAGCGCCGTTTTGCAGCAAGGGCGCGGCATCGGTCAGAACCTGCCTCAGCCCGTGCGTCGGAATGACACAAACGATGAGATCGCTTCGGTCGAGCGCGTACTCGAGGTCGGCGGTTGCTTCGAGGGTATCGGGGAGCTGAAAGCCCGGAAGATACGCTTGATTTTCCCGGTCCGTTTGGATTGCCTCGGCCATCACCGGGCGTCGCGCCCACAGACGAGTGGGGTATCCCTTGTCCGCGAGCAACTTGGCAAGCGCAGTGCCCCACGAGCCAGCACCAAGAACCGTTGTCTTCTGCACGCCCATGCTCGGAGCCTAACACGAGGCGCTCGCATGGGGGCGGCGCGGGTTGTTAAGGGCTCGGTTGGACGCTTCCGCTTTCGCCCTTCCCAGGGCGCGGGTCGGCGAGGTCGAGCTTCAGCACATCCGGATCGAAGAGTGCGTTGGCGAGAACGGCGTCCATCTTCGAGACCGGCACGAACTCGAGCGTCTCGCGAACCTCCTCCGGCACCTCCTCGAGGTCGGCGGTGTTTCTTTCCGGGAGAATGACGCGCTTGATGCCCGCGCGGTGTGCAGCGAGGACCTTCTCCTTCACGCCACCCACGGGAAGCACGCGGCCGCGCAAGGTGATCTCGCCCGTCATGGCGACGTCGTGCCGAACGTGGATCCCGGTCAGCAGAGACACGATCGCGGTCATCATGGTTACGCCGGCACTCGGCCCGTCTTTCGGCATTGCGCCAGCAGGAATGTGGATGTGGATGTCGCTCGTCTCGAGGAAGTCTTCCGCAATGCCGAACGCCTTCGCACGCGTACGCACATAGCTCATGGCCGTCTGCGCCGACTCCTTCATGACGTCGCCGAGCTGGCCGGTCAGCTGAAGCTTGCCCGTGCCATGCATTTTCGTGCATTCGATGAAGAGGATCTCTCCGCCGACGGCGGTCCATGCAAGACCCGTCGCCACTCCTGTCTCGGCGGTGCGTTCGGCGACTTCCGAAGTGAACCTCGGCGGCCCGAGGTACGGCCGAAGCGATTCTTCGTCGGAAATCGCCCAGGGTCCCTCTTCGCCTTCTGCCACCTTCACCGCGACCCCGCGAATGACACTCGCAATCTGACGCTCGAGATTACGCACACCGGCCTCGCGAGTGTAGTGGTCGATGATCGACTCTATCGCGGCATCTCCGAGTGTGACTGTCGCCGCTTCGATGCCGTGCTCCCCGAGCTGCTTAGGCACGAGATGCACACGCGCGATATCGAGCTTTTCCCGCCGCGTGTAGCTCGGGATTTCGATGATCTCCATGCGGTCCTTCAGCGGGGCCGGAATGGTGTCGCCGACGTTGGCAGTGGCGATGAACATGACCTTGGAGAGGTCGTATGGGATCTCGAGGTAGTGATCGCTGAAGGTATCGTTCTGCTCCGGGTCGAGGACCTCCAGGAGCGCCGCAGCGGGATCGCCCCGGAAGTCGTGCCCGATCTTGTCGATCTCGTCGAGCATGAACACCGGGTTGATCCTGTTGGCTTTCTTCATCCCTTGGATGATCTGGCCGGGAAGGGCGCCGACATAAGTCCGACGGTGACCGCGGATCGCGGCCTCGTCATGCACACCGCCCAAGCTGATACGGTGAAACTTCCGCCCGAGGGCACGCGCAACCGAACGGCCGAGAGACGTCTTACCGACACCGGGCGGCCCGATGAGGCAGAGAATCGGCCCTTTCTTGTCGGTCTTGAGCTTCCGAACGGCAAGGTACTCGACGATTCGCTTCTTGACCTTCTCGAGGCCCGAGTGGTCCTCATCGAGGACCTTGCGTACCGCCGCGATGTCCATGTTGTCGGTGGTCTGCTTCGTCCATGGAATGTCGAGAATCCAGTCGATATAGGTGCGGACCACGGTGTACTCGGCCGACCCGACCTGCATCTGTCGAAGGCGCTTGAGTTGCTTGCGCGACACCTTGTCAGCCTCGCTCGGGAGCTCTGCCTTGGTGATGCGCTCCTCGAGGACGTCTAGATCGCCTTGGTCGCCCTCTTCCTCGCCCAGTTCTTCTTTGATTGCTTTGAGCTGCTGGCGCAGCACGTACTCCCGCTGGTTCTTACCCATCTCCTCTTTGATCTGAGAGTTGATGCGCTCGCGCATCTTGAGGATCTCGAGCTGGCGGGTGAGGAGCCGGAGAACTTTGCGAATGCGCTCTTTCGGGTCGAGCGTTTCGAGGAGCTGCGATTTTTCGTCGACGGGAGCGTCGAGATTGGCTGCAACGAGATCAGCAAGCTGGCCTCGCTCTTGGATCGAGTCGATCAGGGATCCCGCCTCGCGCGGGAGCTCTGGCATGAGCTGGATCACCTGCTTGGCTATGTCCCGAAGGCTCATCGCCAGCGCTTCACTCTCGACGTCCTCGGCCGGAACCTCTGGGAGGCGCGTCACCCGGGCCTTGATGTAGGGCTCCTTGGTGACCACATGCTCCAGGCGAATCCGGACGAGACCTTGCAGAATCAGGCTGTAATTGCCTGAGCTGTGCTTGAGCGCCTTGAGAACGCGGGCGGCGACGCCCACCGGGTACAGATCGTCTTGACCCGGATCGTCGGTGGAGGGGTCCCGCTGGGCCACGATCGCGATGATCGGCTGATCGAGGTTTTCGATGTCCTCGACGAGCGCCACGGACTTCTCGCGGCCGACGTCAAAAGGCGCCACGGCTGCTGGAAAGAGCACCGCGTTGCGGATCGGCAAAACGGGAAGCTCTGCCCCGAACTCGATTTCTCCCGTATCGGGAGGCGGCATCGATGTGATGGTTTCGTCGTCGCTCATGCGGTTGTTCTACTCCAACTCGGCGAGAACCCAAGTTTTCTCAGCGAACATAGCCACGCACCATTTCCCTGGCAAGGGTTCCTCCGGTGGGGACATGCTGCGAGGTCCAGAAAGGCCCCGGCCAGGCCGTTGCATGAGGCTCTCCTCGCGGATTTAGGGTCGCTTCGCATGCATCTTTCCGTCGTCGTTCCCTGTTTCCGAGACGCAGACGCGATCGCGCCCCGTACGCTTGGCCTCGAAGAGCTTCTCGTCGGCGGCTTTGAAAACATCCTCGGGTTCCTCATAGTGCGCCTGCCATTCGGCGACGCCCACGCTGATCGTGACCTCGACGCGCGTCCCTTCGAACTCGAATCGAGTGTCCCGAACAAGGCGGTTGATCTTTCCTGCGAGCTCCCCGGCGCCTTCGAGACTGACCTCTGGGGTGATCAGTGCGAACTCCTCGCCACCGATCCTCGCGATCACGTCGTTTCGACGCAAGCGCCCGAGAGTCACCGCGCCGAGCTGCCGGAGGATGGCATCCCCCGCCAGGTGGCCAAACTTGTCGTTGATGTGCTTGAAGTGGTCGATGTCGAACATCAAGAGCGAGAACGTCCGCTTGTATCGCTTCGCCCGCGCAACTTCTTTGTCGAGTATCTCGTCGAAATACCGTTTGTTGTGCAGTTGGGTGAGGCCGTCGGTCATCATCAATCGGTAGACCTCTTCGTGGTACTGCACCTCGATGTCATCGCCGACGATGAACTTCATAATGGTGCGACCCACTTTCAGCTGGTCGCCGTGCCGGAGCCGACCTTCGTCTTCGACGAGGTCATCGTTGACGTAAGTGCCGTTGGTCGATTCGAGGTCACGAACGCGGAACTCGCCCTCGTGGAACCGGATCTGGCAGTGTTTGCGGGAGATGCTTTCCTGGTCGATCGGAATTTCACACTGCGGGGAGCGCCCAATGATCAAGGGTTCAGTGCCGACGTGGACGCGACGCCCGATATCCTGACCGTAGATCACGATCAGCAATCCGCTGTCGCTCGTTTGCTTTGGAGCGCGAGCCGCCGTCGCCTCGGTCAGGACCGTTTGGCTCGGGTTGGTCGTCTGATCCTTGAACTGCACCCCTCCACTATACAGCGGCGCAGCGATGGGCGTTAAATCCGGGGCCTGCGTTTCAGTGAGAACGGACTCCCGGAGTCGTTGGGTTTGTTGACCCCAAGTAGGGGGTCTCTTAGCGTAGGTCCGTGCGCGACTTGTTTTCTCACTCCTGGCTGTGGGGATTGGGCATCCTCGCCGTCATCTCGGGCAGCCCACTGGCTTTGCTCGCGAGCCCCCCTTCGGCTCACCGAACCTCGACGAAGTTAGCCAGCGCTGTGACCCCACCCTTTGCTGACGTCGACGTCGGGCAGGCGCGACCGATGGGAGAACAATTGGTGGTGCCGAGGCATGACGGAACGCGCGCGGTGCTGACGGTCGACCACGACTTGCAGACGTACATCCAAGGCCTCTTTCGTAAGTACGATGTTCCTTCGGGAGGGTTGGTCGCGATAGAGCCGCAGACCGGACGTGTGCTGGCGTACGTGGGGTACGAGGCGGGAAAGGGGGACAGCGTGGACGTCGTGACCGACCCCGCGCCGCCGGCCGCTTCGATATTCAAGATCATCACGGCGTCGGCGCTTCTCGATGCTGGCGTGAAATCGTCGACCTCGGTTTGCTACGGGGGTGGGATGCGCAGCCTCGGCTCTGCAGATCTCGTCGATAGTCCCAAGCGTGACCGCTGGTGCGCGACTCTTGCTGACGCTCTCGGGTACTCGATCAACGCGATTTTTGCGAAGCTCGCAGACCGACACCTCGACGAAGCGCGGATGACCCAGTACGTGTCGGCGTTCGGGTTCGGTCAACGCTTGCCATTCGATTTGCCAGCGGCGCCGAGCCCTGTCGATGTCCCGCAAAGCAGGCTCGAACGCGCCCGGATGGCGGCTGGTTTTTGGCACAGTCAGCTCTCGCCACTCCACGGGGCCTTGCTCGCTTCGACGATCGCAAACGACGGGGGCATGCCGTACGCGGCGATCGTCGATCGAATCGAAAGCTCGAGCGGGAAGACTCTCTACCAACACTCCCCACAAACGTTCCGTCAGGTCGTACCACGCGTGACCGCGAGGCAGGCAGGCGAAATGATGACGCGAACCGTCACTCACGGAACCGCAAAGAAGGCCTTCTGGGATTCCAGGGGGCGACCCTTCCTTCCCGGCATCGCCGTTGCGGGAAAGACAGGCACGCTCAGCCGAAGCAATCCTTATCGCCGCTACACCTGGTGGGTCGGGTACGCTCCTGTCGACGATCCAAAAATCGCCGTCGCGAGCCTGGTGGTGAATGAACCCAAATGGCGCATCAAGGCCAGCTACGTGGCACGAGAAGCCCTCCGCGAGTACTTGGTCAGGTAGCTAGCGTCACTCCAAATCTTCGATCCAGTCGCCGTTGTCGAACCAATCCCTCCGGAGCTCCATCAGGATGCCGGTGCCTTCGAACGCATCGATGAAGTTGTCGATCAGGTTGTAGAACTTCGGGTCCTTTGCGGATACTGCGATCCCAATCGGTTCGACCGAAAGCGGCTCCGCGAGCGTGATGAGGCCGGAATCGGGGTTGCGGAGGACGGCCAGGACGCACGCAGGCATGTCGGCGATCATCGCATCGGCCTCTCCGCTCCGCACCTTGTCTACTCCCATCTTGTAGTTGTCGATCGGGATGGATTTGGCCTTCGACATGTACCGCTTGATGAATGCCGCGCTGGTCGAGTTCGCCAGCGCGACGAAGGTGAACTTGCGATTGTTGATGTCATCGACCGTTTCGGCTTTGGCTAGCGCCTTCGATGTCGTCAGGAGCGACTTGCCGGAAATCAAGTAAGGACCGACGAACAAAAAGTCCTTGGTGCGCTCTGGGGTGATATCCACTCCCGACATCACCATGTCGACCTTGCCCTTCTGCAGAGCGTCGAGCAGTTGGCCAAACCGCATCTCGATGATCTTGAGCTCGAGGCCGAGTGCCTGGGCAAGCCCCTCGGCGAGGTCAACCTCCAGCCCCATCATCTCCCCGTCCTTGTCCTTTGCATTGAGGGGAGGTTGGTCGGCGGTCATCCCCACGCGCAGCTCGCCACTCTTGAGGACGCGATCGAGAACGGGTGACTGTGCCGTTGTACTGGCTGACGAGATCAGCGACGCAATGGTCAAAAGAGTAAAGAGCATCATTCGAGAACGGTGGAGCATCGGCGTGCCTTTCGTGGATGGTCGTGCGCGCGGAGCCTACCCAAGCCCATCCCCCGTTGCAACGCGTTCCTAACGCTGACACTGACGGTGCCAGTATCAATGCCAGCTAGTTGAGCCGTGCTCTTGCTGCGCCTTCGAGGGCTCTTCCAACGGCCGCCTCGCTGAAGCCGACGATCACTTCGTTGCCGACTTTGATGGTCGGTACCGTGCGTCGCGGATTCAGACTGAGGTACTCGGCTCTCGCGCTTGCGTTCTTGTCTACGTCGTACTCGACGAAGGAGATCCGCTTGTCTTCGAAGTATCGGCGGGCCTTCTTGCAGACGCCGCACCAGGTCGTCGAGTACATGACCACCGGAACGTGCCGTCGCGCGTTGGCGATTTCCCATTGCTTGGGCCCCTTCTCTCGAGCTTGCGGCCTCGATCCTTGCGTCGGCTGATCCGAAGCCCCGCGGTTCGGCGAACCCGGCGCTTGAAGGGCTGCGGGATCGAGATTGAGAAGGGCTTGGATTCGTTCTTCGCGGCTCATCTCCTCGTTCTGCAGGATGTTCCGGAAGGTGATCACCTCCGTTTCGGAGCGCGCGATCGAATCGGCTGGCCTCTGCGAGACCTCTTCCTCTTCGGCAAGAGCCGGCGTTTCTGCCCCGGCGGGGTCGGGCGCTTCCTGGTGATCGAGCTCGTCGAGCCAGGTAAGCACCTGGTCGCAACCGCACAGCGTACCGAGAAAGATGATCGCCATCATCCTCGCAAAAGCTCTCGTTCCGGTCACCATCCTCGACTTCCCTCGGTGAGTAGCTCCGGTGCCCCTCAGTTCTTCTTGCGCACGATGAACGTATTCATGCCCTCTTCGTGCTCAAACGTCGTGCGGTAGCTCTGGGCTTCGCCTCTGGATTCAAAGGGGCCAATGCGGACGCGCCAGTGTGTCCCCCGCCCTTCGACCGAGCCTCTGGTCACATAGGCCGCGTGGCCTCGCTTGCGCAGGGCGTCGGCAAACACCTGAGCCTCCTGCGGGTCGCGATAGCTGATGACCTGCAAGGTGTAGAGGCCCTCGCGACCGGCGGGAGAGCTCGTGGTTCGATTGGGAACGGTTGCGGCTACGAGTGGGTCGCGAACGGCGGCCATTTCGACGACCTCGCGATCCGGTCCAGCCGTGACCGCCGCAGGCAGGCCCGCGGCGATTTTCGAACGGGCAGGCGGGCTCGTCAAAGGGTCGAGGTGCGCAAGCTCCGCCGCGGCAGCCGCCATTGCTGCCGCAACTTCCGGGCGAGATTCGGTCACTAACGTCGTGGGAAAGCTGAGGGTTTCTGGATCGAGGGAAGGGTCCGCACGCTCTCCCTTGGACGTCTCTGTCGCCTCGGGCGCGCCGGTCAACGCAAGCGTTTGCAACGGGTCTTCCACCTGCGATTCGCCGTCGTCAGGCAGCGCTGCGACGGCCGCGACGACGATTCCGATCGCGGCGATCAATCCCACCGCCGACAGCACCAAGACCCGTTTTCCGTCATCCGAAGATCGCTCTTCGATTCGTTCGAGATCGCGCATTGCAGTGTCCATCTCGTGTCTCGCCTCGCCCCTCTTGCGGGTTTACGAGACTTCCTCGGAAGCAGCCAAAAAACGGCGGTTCGCCGCGTCTGAGAGCACGTGCAGGGTCGGTTGTCGCGTGGTAGCTTCGCGCCGGCGTTGCGCTCAGGGGAGCAACGCGTGGGAGTACTAGTTCATGGCAGAATCTCCACAAAAACAGCCGGTCACACTCGAAGACGAGATGCGGCGTTCGTACCTCGACTACGCGATGAGCGTCATCATCGGGCGTGCGATTCCCGATGTGCGGGACGGCCTCAAGCCGGTCCACCGCCGTATTCTCTACTCCATGCACGAGCAAAAGGTGCATTGGAACCAATCGTACAAAAAGAGCGCCCGCATCGTCGGCGACGTGCTGGGAAAGTACCATCCGCACGGTGACACGGCGGTCTACGACGCGCTCGTTCGCATGGCGCAGGATTTCTCCATGCGATACCCGTTGGTCGACGGGCAGGGGAACTTCGGCTCCGTCGACGGCGACCCCCCCGCGGCGATGCGTTACACCGAGGTCCGGATGCACCGGCTCGCCTCTGAGCTGCTCGCCGATATCGAAAAGGAAACCGTAGACTTCGGGCCAAACTTCGACGACTCCGAAAGTGAGCCCCTCGTCCTGCCGAGCCGGGTTCCAAATCTCTTGATCAATGGCTCGGGCGGCATCGCTGTCGGGATGGCGACCAACATCCCTCCGCACAATCTCCGGGAAGTCGTCGATGCCACGGTTCGGCTCATGGGCGATCCCGAGCTCACGATCGACGAGCTGATGCGTGACGACCCGGACTCCGGCCGCGAGGGCGTCAAAGGGCCCGACTTCCCGACTGCAGGGTACATCTATGGCACGTCGGGCATTCGGCTGGGCTACCGTACCGGGCGAGGTCGCATCGTGATGAGGGCGCGGGCGTCTATCGAGGCGCTTCCGGGCAAAGCCGACCGCGAGATGATCGTCATCACCGAGATCCCCTACCAGGTAAACAAGGCGGAGCTTCTGAAGAAAATCGCCGACCTGGTCCGCGAAAAGCGCCTCGAGGGAATCAGCGACATCCGCGACGAGTCCGACCGAGACGGTCTGCGGATGGTCATCGAGCTCAGGCGCGATGCCCACGGCGAAATCGTCCTCAACAAGCTTTACCAGATGACCGCGCTTCAGAGCACGTTCGGCTACAACTGCCTGGCGATCGTCAAGCAGCGACCCGAGGTGCTCGACCTCAAGACGACGTTGCTCCGGTTCATCGACCACCGTCGCGAGGTCGTTCTCAGGCGGACACGGTACGACGTCGCGCAGGCTCGCGCGCAACGGGAGCTCGTCGAGGGCCTCGGCATGGCGGTGACCGATGTCGACCTGGTCGTCGGCACCATTCGGTCATCGAAGGATCCCGACGAGGCCCGGGGGCGCCTGATGAAGATCGCCCTGACGGGCCTCGAAGAGTTCGTCCGGCGCGCAGGTCGTCCTGCGGCGGAGATCCAGGTCGCAAAGGAGCGTGGCGAGTACTTTCTTTCCGAGCGCCAGGCCAAAGCCATTCTCGAGATGCGCCTCTCGCGACTCACCGGCCTCGAGCGGGAGAAGCTCGCCGCCGAGTACGGCAGCCTATGCGACCTGATCGGCGAGCTCGAGGCGATCCTCGACAGCAAGGAGCTTCTCGACAAGGTGATCGTCGAGGAGCTCGACGAGATCCGTGCGCGCTACGGCGACGCTCGACGCACCGAAATCGTCGAAGCCGAGGGTGACATCTCGATCGAGGACCTGGTTCCCGACGAAGAAGTGGTTGTGACCGTATCGCACGCCGGATACATCAAGCGCGTCCCGCTGAGCGAGTACCGCGCGCAAGGGCGTGGCGGGAAGGGCCTCCGGGCGATGGACACCCGCGATCAAGACTTCGTCAGCTGGGTGTTCGTGGTCAACGCCCACGCGCACGTCTTGTTTCTGAGCGACAAAGGCAAGGCCTACCTCAAGAAGGTGTACCAGATTCCCGAAAGCGGCCGTGCCGCCCGGGGCAGAGCGGTGGTGAACCTCGTCGGCATGGAGCCCGACGAAAGGGTCGCGGCCATCCTTCCGATTCGCGAGTTCGTCGAGGATGGGTACCTTTTGACCTGCACGCGACGGGGCCGTGTGAAGCGCACCAACCTGAGCGCGTACGAGAACATCCGCCAGACCGGGATCATCGGGGTCGCGATCGGCGAGGGTGATGGCCTGCTGACGGCGCGCATCGTCACGCCGGGTCAGAGCGTGCTCATCGGAACTTCGCACGGGATGAGCATTCGCTTTCCGATCGAGGACGTGCGCGCCATGGGCCGCGATTCGATGGGCGTCAAGGGCATCGACCTTCGCAAGGGTGATTTCGTAATCGGCATGGACATCATCGAAAACGAGGATGCCGAACAGGTCCTGACCGTCAGCGCGAACGGTTACGGCAAGCGCACCCCAGTGTCGGAATGGCGTGCCCAAAACCGAGGAGGCAAAGGCATCATCGCGATGGACACGTCGGAGCGCAATGGGGCCCTAGTCAAGCTCAGGCTCGTCTCGCCCGACGACCAGTTGATGGTCATCACCAACGGCGGGCAGGTGATTCGCACGCGCGTGTCGGAAATCCGGGAGACCGGACGCAACACCCAGGGTGTGCGGGTGATCCGTCTCCGCGAGGGCGAGCAAGTGGTCGACGTGGAGCCGGTAGCCGAAGCGGAGGACGAGGAGGGCGAAGAACCCCGGGAAAATGGCCCCTCTGAGCCCGGAAACGTGTAATCCGAGGAACAAACCGCTATCCTGATCTGGGAAAAGCGAGGGGCTTTACCGGGGGGTAGGCGAGTGTGAGTAAAGGACCCGTCATTGGGATCGACTTGGGGACGACCAATTCCGTGGTCGCCATTGCAGACCGGCCGGGCGCCCGTGTGCTTGCGGACAGCGACGGTTCGCAACTCATCCCGTCGGTGGTGTCCTTCCACCCGAGCGGCGACGTCCTGGTGGGCACCGCGGCGAAGGAGCGGCGGTTGCTCGATGCGGCGAACACCGTTTCGTCTGTCAAGCGACTGATCGGTCGTCCGTTCACGAGCTACGAGGTCAAGCAGGCACGAGAGCGGTTCGCGTTCGAGCTTTCCGAGGGCCCGAGCGGCGGCGTCCTGGTTTCGGCGCGGGGAGAGACATACACGCTCAGCGAGATAAGCGCCTTCGTGCTGAGGCACGTGCGTAAGGTCGCCGAAGAGGCCCTCGGAAAGGAATGCGAGCACGCCGTCGTCACCGTGCCGGCCAACTTCAACGAGCTTCAACGAAGCGCAACCAAAGCAGCCGGCCGCGTCGCAGGCCTCGAGGTCTTGCGCATCTTGAACGAGCCCACTGCTGCGGCGCTTGCCTACGGGTACAACAAGACGTCGAACGAGCGGTTGGCAGTCTACGATCTCGGCGGCGGCACCTTCGACATCACCATTCTGCAACTCGCAGGGGACGTGTTCGAGGTTCTCGCGACCGCGGGCGATACGTTTCTCGGTGGCGACGACGTGGACAATCTCATCGCCGATGATATGACCGCTCGGTTCCTCGAGTCTCAGCGCTACGATGCGCGCCAGGACCGCCAGGCTTTCGAGCGCCTTCGGGCTGCGGCAGAGTGGGCCAAATGCCAGCTTTCGGACAAGTCCGATGTGAAGCTCTGCATCGAAGAGCTCGCGTATGGCGACGGCGGGGTCGCGCTCAACCTCGACTATGCGCTGACCCGTGCCCGTCTCGAACAGATGGTGCAACCGTTGATCGCGCGCAGCTTCGACGTCTGCGAGGACGCCATGAAGGCCGCGGGACTGCGTCCGACGCAGCTCGACAACGTGATCTTGGTCGGTGGCTCGACCCGCATCCCGCTGCTTCAGCGGATGGTGGCCGAGTACTTCGGCCGCAAGCCGCAGGCGACCATCGATCCCGACCTGGTGGTCGCGCAGGGGGCCGCGCTTCAAGCCAAGGTGCTGTCGGCACCAGGGCGGAAGCCCTCGGCGGCGCTCGGACGCGTGTCGCTGAAAAAGGTCGCCCAGCCGGACGGGGACACGCCCTTCGGCGACGACTTTGAGGACGAGGTCACAAATATCGGCGATCGGCAGCCGGTGCCGCCCCCGCCGGTCGCGCGTAGTGCGCGTAAAGCCACGTTGCCCGGCCAGGCGCCTCCGCCCCCGCCGATTCACCTCAAGAAGGCTGAGCAACCAGCCGAGGACGCTGTAATCGATACGCCCACGCGGTCCCGTGAGGAGCCCTTCGAGGACATGCGAACACGAGTGGCGGAGGCGGTCGATCCACTCGATTTTCAACCCACGCGAACCGCGGATGCTTCGGGTCTCTTGATGGAGATCGCCGAGGGCACGGCGGCTCGTGACGTGCCCGTAGACGATGAAACGTCGGGGCTTGCGGTGGAGCTCGGAGACCATGCGTTCGGCACACCCTCCGAGGTGCCGTCCGATGAGCCCCAATCGCCTCCCCCGCCTCTCGAGTTACCAAGCTCTGCGCCGCGAGTGCTCGAAGCCGCACTCGACGAGGAGGTATCGACAGTCACCGGCGCCCTTCCGGTCCCGGATGGGCCTTCAGCGCCGCTACTGCTCGACGTCACTCCGCTTTCACTCGGGGTCGAGACCGTCGACGGTTACTGCGAGCACATCATTCGTCGCAACTCTGCGATCCCAGCGGGTCAAACCAAGATGTTCACGACGGCGCGCGACAAGCAAGAGACCGTGGTCGTCCGGATTTGCCAGGGTGAGTCGCGACAGATCAGCGGCAACCAGTTACTTGGCGAGGTGGTGCTTGATGGGCTGCGACCGGCTGCCCGCGGCAAGGTGCAGATCGCCGTTCGGTTCATGATCGACGCCGATGGCACGTTGAAAGTTCGGGCGCAAGACGTCGGGACCGGCCAACAGCAACAGATCGCGATCAAGCTGATCGGTGAGCTGCCGGATGAACAGATCCGGGCGCTCCGTGAGCGCCACGAGGCAAAGATGGGAGCGTAGGCCGTGTCCGAGTCTCCGGAAGCCCAAGACTACTACACGGTCCTCGGGATCATCAGAGCGGCCACGGCCGACCAGATCCGCTCCGCATTCCATCGCTTCGCCCGGGAGCATCATCCAGACACTTTCGTCGACGCGCCCGACGAGGAACGCGATCGGCATACGGAGCTTTACCAGCTCGGAAGTGAGGCCTATCAGGTGTTGCTCGATCCCGTAAAGCGTAAGATCTACGATGAGGGTCTCTTGCAAGGCCGCGTGCGATATTCGGCCGACCGTGCCGAAGAGACGCGGCGCACGATGCGTCCACCCGGCGGCGTCATGCTCAATTCGAGCAAGGCGCGGGTGTTCTTCACTCGCGCTCACAAAGCGATGAAAGCCGAGGACTGGCCGCAGGCAAAGCTCAATCTACAAATGGCGCTCCAGAATGAGCCCGACAACGAGGACCTCAAAGGCAAGCTCGACGAAGTCCTCGAACGGATGGAGTCCGGCTGAAGGCCGAGCGCGGCACCCGCGCCGTTTTCGCGACTCGCGGTTTTTCTTGTTCATCCGCTCTTATTTTGATGCTCTTCGGCGGGCGGCGCCGTTGGCTTTGTTAGTGTTTCTCTTCGTCTTCGAGGGCTGTTGGGCATCATGTATGGCGTGCGCAGCCGGCAGAGGAAGCAGCTCGAGCTCAAGACGCTTCGGCTCTTTACGCGAGGCGGAGCGAGCCCTCCGCCCCTCTCTTTCGACGAGTATCGGCTCACCGACGTCCAAGACCTGGTACCCGCTGACACGCAATGCACTCCTTGCAACCACCGCGGTGTTCAGTGTCAGTTGGATCTTCCTGGGCGTCGCGATTCCGCAGTGCCAAGCGGGGAGGAGGTGACCGGGGCCGAGCCGCAGCCTGTGGGGGCGGAGCCAGCGGTAGCCTCGGCGTGCGGTCCCGCACTAGCTCCTAAGAATTTCCGGGCTATGGTTGCTGCGTTATGGGACGAAGGGCGACGATCAAGCGTCGAACCAAAGAGACCGAGATCACCGTCGAGCTCAACCTCGATGGTAGTGGCCACTACCAAGTCGAGACTCCGATCGGGTTTTTGACGCACATGGTGGAGCAGCTCGCCAAGCACGGGCTGTTCGATCTGAAGGTGCGTGCAGTCGGCGACACCCACATCGATGGGCACCACACCACCGAAGACCTGGCGATCTCCCTCGGTCAGGCCGTCGCCGAGGCCCTTGGTGATAAGGCCGGGATTCGCCGCTACGGCTCGGCCACGCTTCCGATGGACGAGGCCTGCGTGACATGCGCGCTCGACATGTCAGGGCGCCCTTTCTTCGTGTGGGCCGTCTCTTTGCCAAAGGCGAAAATAGGTGATTTCGATTCGGAGCTCGCCGAGGTGTTCTTCGAGGGCTTCGTGCGTGGAAGCCAGTGCAATCTGCACATGCGTCAGCATGCCGGAGACAATCTTCACCATGTCATCGAGATCAGCTTCAAGGCCTTTGCGCGTGCGCTTCGGGAAGCGACCGAGGTCGATCCGCGGGTACGCGGGGTGCCGTCGACCAAGGGCACGTTGACCGAATGACTACCGGCCGCGTCGCCATCGTCGATTTGGGCCTCGGGAACCTGCACAGCGTGGCCAAGGCATTCGAGCGCGCGGGCGCCAAGCCCGTGCTTAGCGCGGACCCGGAGGTGCTGCTGAGTGCTGACCGTCTCGTGATGCCGGGGCAAGGCGCATTCAAGGAGTGCTCGCATGCGTTGGCTGGAGAGGTTGGCGAGGCTGTGCGCGCCTGGATCGATAGCGGACGTCCGTACCTGGGTATTTGCCTCGGGATGCAAGCGCTATTCGAGTCGAGTGAAGAGGCTCCAGGAGAGCCGGGCCTCGGTATCTTCCCCGGGAGCGTTCGTAGATTCTCCGTCGATCTGCGCGATGAGAGCGGCGTGCGATTGAAGGTTCCCCACATCGGGTGGAATCAAATCGCCAGCACGCATCCTGTGTTCGAAGACGGCGCGTGGTACTACTTCGTGCACAGCTACTATTGTGTCCCGAAGGACGAGGCTCTCGTGGTCGCGACGACCGACTACGGCGGCCGGTTCTGCTCCGCGATCGCTCGCGACAACGTGCTCGCCTGCCAGTTCCACCCCGAAAAGAGCCAGCACGCTGGAGTACGCGTGATCGGACACTTCCTGGGAGACGTTTCGTGGAGTTGATCCCCGCCATCGATTTGCTCGACGGCAAAGCCGTGCGGCTGCATCAAGGACGGTACGACGAAGTCACAGTCTACGAAGACGATCCCTTAGCCGCTGCGCAGAAGTTCGAGCAACAAGGAGCCGAGCGGCTCCACGTCGTGGATCTCGAGGGTGCACGCACAGGGAGACCCGCACACGTACCTGTGATTCAGAGCATCCTTCGGGAGACGAGCCTTCAGGTTCAAATCGGCGGTGGAGTCCGGAACGAGGAAGTGGCGGGGCAATGGATCGACGCTGGAGCGGCGAGGGTCGTCTTGGGCACCATGGTGGTCAAGGCACCCGACGAGGCGCGCGGCATCTGTGCTCGATACCCCAATGCCGTCATCGTGGCGCTCGATGCGCGCGATGGAAAGGTTGCGGTCGAAGGCTGGCAAGAGCAGAGCGCTCAGGCCGTCGCCGAGCTAGCCGCCGAAGTCGATCGGTGGAAGATCGCCGCCATCTTGTATACGAACATTCGAAAAGACGGAACCCGCGAGGGTCCGGACGTCGAAGGAACCGCGCAGCTGCAAGGCCAGGTCGGCACCACTGTGATCGCCTCGGGCGGCATTGGGGCACTCGAGCACCTTCGTGCGCTGTCTGCAGCGGGAGTCCGTGCAGCGGTTTGTGGTCGGGCGCTCTACTCAGGGGCGTTCACTTTGTCGGAAGCCCTAGCGGCACTAAAGGCGATGTGATGCTTGCGAAGCGCATCATCCCCTGCCTCGACGTCAAGGGCGGGCGTGTCGTCAAAGGCGTCAACTTCGTTGGTCTGAGAGACGCCGGTGATCCCGTCGAGTCCGCGCAACGATATAGCGAAGGAGGCGCAGACGAGATCACGTTTCTCGACATTACCGCGTCGCATGAGGAACGGCGAAACTTGTTCGACCTCGTGGACCGAGCTGCGTCGACCATTGCGGTACCATTGACCGTAGGTGGTGGGGTGCGGGAGCGCCAAGACGTCAACGAGCTGCTTCACGCAGGCGCCGACAAAGTGTCGATCAACAGCGCAGCGGTGGCCGACCCGTCTTTCGTAGGGGAGATGGCGGAGGCATACGGCTCCCAGGCCATCGTGGTGGCGATCGACGCCAAGCGCGTCCCCGACGTCGAGGGTAGATGGACCGTTTACACCCATGGCGGCAGGCGTGATACGGGCCTCGACGCGATCGCCTGGGCTAAGCAGGTGGCCGATCTTGGCGCGGGCGAGATTCTTCTGACCAGCATGGACCGGGACGGGACTCGAGATGGCTACGATCTGGTGTTAACTCGGGCAGTTGTGGACGCCGTACCGATTCCGGTCGTCGCCTCCGGGGGCGTGGGAACGCTAGAGCACGTTTACGAGGGTTTGGCCTCCGCAGGGGCCGATGCGGCGCTTGCGGCTTCTATCTTTCACGATGGTCACTACACTGTGGCCGAGGTCAAGCGTTACCTGCTCGGCCAAGGGGTATGTGTGCGTCCGCCAGAGGCGGACTGAGGGGAAGGGATGACCATGGACCTGGGCGTGGGGCAGCTGGTTGATGAGCTAGAGCAACGCGGCGATCGTCTTCCCTTCGAGATCGGCGCGTTCGTGGCACTGGAGGCGTGCGAGGGGCTTCTTCAGCAGGCGGTCAAGCTCGGGGCCAATGACGTGCGAGTGACGGCGGAGGGCTCGGTGGTAGTCGCTGCATCGGCTGAGCGCGCAGAGCCTGATGAAGCAGCACGGTCGTTGGTGTCGGTGCTCTCCCGCCTTCTGGTCGCTGCAGGGCCTGGAGTGCCGCCGCACCTGTTGCAATTGGTCCGCGAGAGCATGACCGGTGAAGCGCAGCGGGACCTTCGTCACCTGCACGACGCGATCGAGGCGTCGTTGATCCCTCTCAACCGTGGTGCGTCGCGTCGCGTTCTTGCCCGGTTGGTGCGCGAAAGCGACCGGCCTCCGGCTCCCGAAGAAGTGGCGATCGACCCGCAGGAGCTCGACGCTGAGCTCGACGAACTGTTGCGCGACCCTGCGTCTCGCTCGCTCGATCCGGAACCGGGGAGCACGCCTCTGACCGTTGATGAAGAGCCTGTGACGGCGAAGATCACGGTGCCGAGGGCAGCGCTGGAGGCAGAGACAACGGCAGGGACGGAGACGACGTCGAAGAAAGTGGCAGCGTCGGTGACCGAGTCGTTGGGGCGAGCGGAGGTGGAGACGGGGTCTTTGGTTGTGTCGGAGGAGGCGAGGGTGGCTTCTGAGCCTCCGTCCTTGCCGAGGGGTCGTGTCGGGGCCGCTTCGGCTGAGCCGGTGCCGACTTCGCAGCCCCACCAAGAAGCGGTGACCGCCACGATTCGGGTTCGGTTTCCCGAGGCCGAGCCTGAGTCGGCCGAAGTGCCCATCGGTGAAGCGGACACCTCGTCCGGACATGCAACTGCTGGCGCGGCCGCGGAATCGGATCCGCCCCACCTGCTCGCTCCGGCCTCGTCTGCGGTGATCGAATCCGCGACCGCGACGACCCAGCTTTGGGCCACCACGCCGCCTGCGCAAGACCAGCGCGAGTCAGAAGCTCCAGATGGACACTTCGAAGCACGAGAGTCATCGACCGGACGAGAGGCCACCGTTCCGGTAGGCCGACCTTCGGTACCGCAGCCCCTCAAGCAGCGGCCGTCGCTTGGGCTCTGGCTACTGCTGCTGGGGGCTGTCATCGGTGTCTCTGCGCTTTGGACGACAGGCGTCCTCGACCGCTTTGCTCGGTCAGCACCGTCCACGACGTCGGGGACAGCCCCACAAACCGGCACCATCGAGGTTACCGTCGACCCGGCCGACTCTCAGATATTTATCTTCGTCGGCCGAGGCCCCACGGTTGCCGAGGGGTTGCCGCTTGCCGGGCCGCATGAGTTCGTGGTCTTCGATCACGGGCTCGAACCTTCGAGGGCCGTGGTGCCGACAGACGCGACCTGGGCTACCACTGACGATGGTGCGAGCTACGAGCTAGCCGTTCAGGCTCAGCCGCTCGATAGCGTGAGCGATCCACGTGGCCTCGGCGCTCCGCTGACGACATCGTCGCCATCCGGCGAGCAGCGCGGGAGTGTTCGAGTGATCACCAACCCACCGGGAGCCAAGGTCTATCGGTTCGTTGGGATGGGGCCCACAGTCGAGATTCCAACCGCATCGATCCACGAGGGGCAGGAAATATTGGTCTACCACCCCGAGCACTCCGCGCGCCGCGCGGTCATCGGCCCGAGCGATTGGCGCGTCGCCCCAGGTCAACCCGATCACCGGGCTAGCCTCGAAATCGCGCTGCCTCCGCTCCCGTCAACCGGCGTCTCGGATTCGCCCGAGAACTGACTCGACTTCGCCTCGAATCGCTTCGAGCCGGCCCTGCGACGCTGCCTCGAAACGGAGAACCAAGACCGGCTGGGTGTTCGATGCGCGGACTAGCCCCCAACCCCCTTCGAACTGGATTCGAGCACCGTCTATATCGACGAGCTCGTGAGTCGACCGGTAGTGTTCGACGATGCCTCGGACCACGTCGAACTTGAGCCCGTCGTCGCACGGAACGCGGATTTCAGGGGTCGTGAAGGTCTTGGGCACGTCGCTCAGCATCTCGTGAATAGGCATGCTCGTGTGCGAGACGATCTCCAGAATCCGAAGCGCCGCATAGATCGCGTCGTCAAAGCCGTAGTAACGGTCCGCGAAGAAGATATGCCCGCTCATCTCGCCGGCTAGCAACGCCCCCTCCTTTTTCATCTTGGTCTTGATCAGGGAATGCCCGGTCTTCCAGAGGAGGCCGCGGCCGCCGTGAGCCTCGATGTCGTCGTACAGCGTCTGCGAGCACTTGACTTCACCGATGATCGTCGCGCCAGGGTGCTCCGCAAGCAGCGCCCGTGAGAGGATGATCATCAGGCGGTCGCCCCAGATGATGTCGCCACGCGCATCGATCACCCCGAGGCGGTCTGCGTCGCCGTCAAACGCGAAGCCGAGCTCGAGGTTGTCCGAGAGCACCCGTTCTCGTAGCATTTCGAGGGTTTTGGGATCGGTGGGATCGGCATGATGCACTGGAAACGTGCCGTCCATCTCGCACAACATTGCAATCGGCGCGAGGCCGAGAGCAGTCATCGTCTCGATACCCAATGGGCCGCCCGCTCCATTGCCTGCGTCGAGGGCGAATCGGATGTCGCGGCGTCCGAGGCGGATTCCTTCCTTTGCGGTTTGAACGTACGCAGGGGTCGGATCGACGCACTCGATCGCGCCTCCGGCCTCGCTGTGGAACTGCTTGGTCTCCATAAGATGACGCACCTGTGCGATGTCGGCGCCGTACAACGACGCCTTGCCCACCATCATCTTGAACCCGTTCTCCTCGGGTGGATTGTGGCTACCGGTAATATGGATGCCCCCGTCGAGGTCACGACTATGTACCGCGAAGTAGAGCAAAGGCGTCGGTCCAATCCCGATGTCAGTCAGTTGCAACCCGGTCTCGACGAGTCCGCTGCAGAGCGCCTCGTGCAATCTCGGAGAGCTCACACGGCAGTCGCGCCCGACTGCGATGCGTCGGAGCCCGCGACCGGAGAAAAAAGTGCCTAGACTGAGACCGAGCTCACGAACGAGCTCGTCGTCGAAATCCCGCTCTGCGTGCCCCCGAATGTCGTACTCGCGAAAGACGTGCGGATTCACGCGCTCACCTACGAGGGTCTTTTCGCTCGCGTAGCTTCGCGACCACCTCGCGGACGTCTTGGGCGCGGTCGCTTGGCACGATTAGAAGTGCGTCGCCCGAGTCGACGACCACCAAGTCATCGACTCCTACGAGCGCGATCAGCTTGCCCGACGGAGCATGGACGTAGTTGCGGTGCGCATCGACGCAGATCCCGTCTTCGGGAAGAACATTTGCGTGCTCATCTTGTTCGGCAAGCTCCCAGGCCGAGGTCCAACTCCCGAGATCCGACCAAGGGAAAGAACCCGGCACCACACTCACGGCGTCGACCTTTTCCATGATTCCGTGGTCGACGCTCACCGCGGGGAGGTCGGCGTAGGTTGCACGTACAGCGCTTGCTTCGTCTCCGGAGCGCGCAGCCTCGTCGTAGCGCCTCAACTCGTTGCCGAGGCCAGGGAGATGCTGGTCGATGGCGTCGAGGATCCGAGATGCGAGGAAGAAAAACATCCCGCTATTCCAGAGAAACCTATCGGACGCGACGAACTGTTCTGCCCTTTGACGATTGGGTTTCTCGACGAATCGACGTGCGCGAAACACACCCGGGTCGAGCTCGCCGCCGACTTCGATGTAACCGAAACCCGTTTCGGCGCGGGTGGGCCGGATCCCGATGGTGACGTAGTCGCCGTGGGTCGCTGCTTCGAGCCCGCGGCGGAGACTGTCCACGTATCCGTCGGTCTCGCTGATGTAGTGGTCGGCGGGGAGCACCGCCATGATCGCGTTTTCGTCCCGTCGCAGGATGTGGCTTGCTGCCCACCCGATACACGGCGCGGTGTTACGGCCGACTGGCTCCGCGAGAATCTGTCCGCGATCGAGCTCGGGAAGCTCTTTTTCGACCAAGTCTTGCTGGCTTTCGCCCGTCACCACCCAGGTGCGGCTAGGGGGAATCACCTCCCATACGCGCTCGGCAGTGGCGCGAAGCAACGAACGGTCATCGGGCCCGAGCGAGAGAAACTGTTTTGGTCGCGAGCTTCGCGAAAGAGGCCAGAACCGTGTCCCTGACCCTCCCGCCATGATTACCGCGTGTGCTTTGTCGAGTTCCGTCATGATTGGCGGTAAGTCCTATCGCGTCACTAGATAAATTCCGAGGGGCAGGAGATAGAAGGCGAACATCCACATACGCCCCACGAAAATGACATTGCGAAGAATAACAAGCGCCACGTACCCCGTCACCAGTGCCGTTGCACCACCGATCCATGCGAATCCTCCGAGCTCTCCGAGCTCTCCTGAGGCGGCCGCTTCGAAACCAGCAGCGCCGATGATGGCGGGGATGGAGATGAGAAACGAAAATCGGAATGCCTCCGAGCCGCGCACGCCCAAAAGCATGGCCGTTGCGATCGTCACGCCGCTCCGGCTCACCCCCGGGAGGACCGCCACGCCCTGCACCAACCCGACCAGGATCGCCATCCACCAGGCCACCTCGTCACGCCTCCCGCTCATAAGGCCGCTTGCCAGCAAGAAAGCCGCGGACACGAGAAACCCGAGGCCAATTAGGCGTAGGTTTTCGGTGAACTCCTCAGCCGTCCGTAGGAGCGCTGGTCCGAGGACGACGGTGATGACGGTCGCGATCCCGATCGCCATCAGAGTGCGGCCCCCTGCCGTAGAGCGCAGTCGGCCCGGGTGTCGAGCCGAGTGCGCGAATTCGGTCAAAAGCGGCGCCAGGTCTGCCCTCAGGAATAGGATGGTCGCCACGAGGGTCCCTAAATGAAGAAGGACCGTGAGTGCGAGGGGGTTCTCGCGTATCCCGAAAAACGCCGAGCCTAGGGCAACGTGGCCGCTGCTCGACACCGGAAGAAATTCGGTCAGGCCCTGAAGCGCGCCCAGTGCGGCCGCGGTGATCGCATCGATCCCCTCCGACAAAGTGCAAGGCCATAGCGGCTGTTTCACCCCACTGCAAGGTGTGACGATGGCGGCTTTGCAGCATGTGAGCGTGGCTGTTTTGGTCCTGTTCGATTAGGATTCGCCGGGCCTTATGCGAGAGACTTGGAACGCGGCCCGGGTCGGCCTGATGGTGGTTCTCGGGCTGATCGTCACCGTTGCGGTTTATCGTTACGTCGACGAACGTGCGTCGACCGAATCGGGCTACGGGGTTTACGCCTATTTCGACGACGTGCAGGGGCTCATCGCCAAGTCACGCGTCCTGGTTGCGGGCATTCCAGTCGGCTACATCTCGACCATCCGCCTCGAGGGTGACAAAGCTAGGGTCGATCTCCGGATCGAGGGCGGGGTCACCCTATACGACGATGCCTCGGTGACGATGCGAAGCCTGTCTCTTCTCGGCGAGCGCGTTCTGGTCATCAACCCTGGCACCATTGGGCACCCCGAGATTCCCGACGGGGGAGAGATCCGTGTTGCTTCCGTGGGTGTTCAGACCGACGACATTCTGGTGACCGTGAACGATATCGCACAGAGCGTTCGCCGAATCACGACCCAGATGGAGCGCGCTTTCGGGAGCGACGAGGCGGGTGAACGAATGGAGAGCGCCCTCCGCAACCTCAGCGACGCCCTCGAGAACATCAAGGTGGTTACCGACGAAGCCGGCCCACGAATCATCAACATCATGGAAAACGTCGAGATGGCGACGGGCGATCTCAACGCCATCATCCAGAAGCGCAAAGGCGACATCGATCGTGGGGTGGCGGAAGTCGATGACACCATCGCATCGATTCACCGCGCCGCCGACCAGCTCAACGCAGTGCTCGAAGACGTGAAAGAGGTTTCCGGCCGAACGGCTCGAGGCGAGGGAACTATCGGACGCCTCACCCAGGACGAGGCGCTGATCGACGAGGTGGAGGGCGTTGCCGAGGGTCTCAATAATTTCGTCGGGGGGCTGAACCGCCTTCGCACGATCGTGGAGCTGAAGAGTGAGTACTACGCTCTCGGGAGCGCTTTTAAGACGTACTTCTCGATCTACCTGAAGCCTAGGGAAGGGCGCTACTTCTTGTTTCAGGTCGTCGACGACCCGCGCGGTACCATCAGCGTGAGCGACACGATCATTCGTCAGAGCCCACCCCCCTTGTTCGAGCCGAACGAATTTCGACGGACCGAGATCACCCGCACCAACCGCCTGAGGTTTTCGGCGGAGTTCGGCAAGACGATTTCGTTTGCGACGTTTCGCTTCGGGATCATCGAATCGACGGGCGGCCTAGGGATGGACCTCGATTTTTTCAAGAATCGGCTCGAGTTCAACGTAGATCTGTTTGATCTTGGCCGCTTTGCTTGGCCGCGCCTTCGCGTTCGAGCGGGGTATGAGGTCCTGCGCCGCTTTTGGTTGTTGGCTGGGATCGACAACATCATCAACGGAGGGCGCGACTACTTCTTCGGACTCCAGTTGCGCTTCGACGACGAAGATCTGAAGCCGCTGATCCCGCTTACGGCCGTAGCGCTATGAAGGCGGTGATCAGAGGGGGCCAGGCGGTCGTGAAGTCGCCCGTCGGTTTCGCGCGCGGGCTGACTTATGCGTTCCGAGGCATGCGCTTCGTGTACTTTCAACATCCGAGCCTGGCGCGATACTGGGTGTTTCCCATCCTGATCACCGCCATTGCGTTGTTTGGCGTGTTCTACGTCACTGGAAGCTACTACGACGACCTCGGCAACGCACTGTGGTCCTGGTTTCCGGATAGTTGGAGCGAGGCGACGGGGTGGGTTGCGACACTACTCACCGTGCTTCGGTGGTTCATCAACCTGTTGATGGGGTTGCTTCTCGTGGTTTTCGGTTTAGTGCTCGTCGTAATTCTCTCGAGTGTCATTGCCGCACCTTTCAACGATGCGTTGAGCGAGGCGGTGGAACAAATCCTCACTGGCGAACCCGCTCCGCCGTTTTCGTTCAAGAGGATGGTCGCCGACATCGTCCGAACGATTCGGCTCGAATTGCTCAAAGTGCTGATCTACGTCGCGGTCGTGGGCCCGATGTTCGTCGCTTCGTTCCTGATCCCAGGGATCGGCCAGATCATCTCGCTGGTCGGCTTCGCGCTCACTGCCATCTACCTCGGCGTCGACTACGTGGACTGGCCCGCCGCCCGTCGCGATTGGTCCGTAGCTGACCGCGTGGCCTTTGCTCGTCAGCGATTGGCCGCAGTCGCAGGCTTTGGGACCGGGGTCTGGGTGCTCTTGTTCGTCCCCGTCGTGAACCTGTTCTTCATGCCTGCGGCTGTGGCAGGAGGCACCATGCTCTTCGTTGCGTCCGCGCCCCCGCGGCTTCCGCCAACGGCCAGCGGCGATTGAGAAAAGGGGACTGTCCCCTTTTTGTGAGGGTTAAGGCCTTAAGTTTTGGGGCAATTGGCCGTGGTGCTACCCTGAATTGCATGGGGTTTTTGGTTTCGCAGCGTTCATCGTACGGGGCGTTCCTGGTTGCCGCAGCTTTGCTGATCGGCGGCGGCGTCTATGCCGACAAGGGAAGCGCCAGCAACAGGTCGCCTAGCGCGCTCGAGGCGTCAATGGGTGAAATTCAATGGGGTTGGTCGCCTAAGCAGGTGTATCGCCATCTGAAGAAGAACATCGAAGAGTCTTACAAAGAGCCGATCTCCAAGACGACCGATGCGATTGAAGAAGATCGGCTACGCCACAAGATGGCCGAGGAGGTCCGACAAATCCGCGACTCCTACTTCGAGTTCGACGGCACGCCGAGCGCATACGATTCTGGCTACCTCAAGGGTGAGTTCACGCAAAAGAACGGAGAATCTCTGTTGCGAGTGCGCACCAAGAACACCCAGGATTACTTCTTCTTCATCAACGATCGCCTGTGGAAACGCTACCGGGCGTTTGACGCTGCAGTCTTCGAAGGGGCGACGTTCGAGCAGTTCGGAAAGGCGCTTCAACAACGCTACGGGAAAGCCAAGAAGAAGAACGGAGCGTCCGTGCCCGGCACGGAACCGACGCAGTGGTACGCGTGGAAGGAACCGCGAGTGCTCGCCCGCGCCATCGACAACAACGAGTTCTACGGCTTTTATTGCCTCGTCCTCGAAGACCCAAAGACCGTGGCCCGCCTCGGCAAGCTTCGTAAGAACAAGCCCGCGGGAGGCGATGCGGACGACTCCGTCGTGAACCTGGTCGCTGAGGGGAACGGTGACGACCAGAATGCCGACATCGCGGACCGGATCAGCGGCGAAATCCGCCGCCACGATACCCCGAGAGTGGACGAGAAGAAGTAGGCGCCAACGTAGGGTGGGGTGGGGTTTACAGCTCCCCCCGGCCTTCGCTAAGTTGATCGATCCCTACCACGAGGGAGCCGGGTTGCGTTACCGCCTGCGATTTCTACTCCAAGAGTTCGACCTCGATCGAGACAACGTCGTCATCGGCCGAGGTTCGACCTGCGGCGTGACCGTCGACGACCCGATGATGTCGCGTGAGCACGTGCGCATCGACCTTTCCGGTGTGGATCCGGTCGTCGAAGACCTGCACAGTAGGAACGGCACGGTGCTCAACGGGCGGCCTCTCATCGGCCGAGCCAAGCTCCAGGATGGCGACCGCATCCGAATGGGCACCCAGGAGCTCGTGTTCCTTGCGGTCGGGCGAGAGACGACCGTGCAACGGACGACCGGTGCGTTGACGTTTTGTCCGGGGTGCGCGATTCCCTATCCAAACGCCAGCCCGTCGTGCCCGCATTGCGGCGCTGTCTCGACCGAGCAGGGTGTCACGACCGCGGTCCGGGACGTGGCGGCCTCGGGGTGGACGTTTCATTTACTCTCTCAAGTGGTCGAGCGGGCGATCGACCAAAATCGATTGGCGGATGCCGAGCGCATGATGGCTCGTGGCATCGCCGAGCTCGACGAGCAGCTCGAAGAGGGCGTCGAAGTCGAGCCGAGCCGGATTCTTCGCGTGGCGGAATGCTCGGCGCGCCTTGGCTGCGCGTTGCGTGCCGCCCAGTGGCTCGCTGTCAGTGCGCGCCTCTACGATCGGGTATTCGAGCCGCCATCGACCGAAATCCTGGCCCTGGTCGATCAGTTACCAAACGACCCGCATTTGAGCGACGCGATCGCCGCGCTCCGCCGGGCCGGCGGTGGATCGACCGAACATACGAGCCGTCGCGCCGTCTAGTGAGCCGCGACGACCTGCTCGAGACCCTCGAGCCGCCGTACGAGGAACCGTTCAGACGCGCCGTAGTCAGAGGACTGGCCCTGGATGGTCGAAAGGTAGTGTCGCAGGTGTTGGGGCTTCGAGTAGTGCGTCGTCCGAACCAGGCTGTGGAGTGCTTCGATCGTTTCGGCGCTCATCAATCGCCCGGTCGCCGCGTGGATACGGAACACCCAATCGATCCATTTCGTGTCTTGCAGCCCCTTCGACAGCTGTAGCGCGTAGTCCGTCGCTCCCAAGAACAGTGCATCCGGATCATCTCTTTCGGAGTCGCTGAGCGGTCGATCTTTCAAAGCGCGCTCGAGAAGCACTTCGAGATGGGGAAGCAGCATCCGCTCGGCTTCTTCGTAACGCCCCATGGCAATCGCTTTGCTCGCAATGCCGCCAATCACGTCCAGTGCACGTGCGGTTCGCGTGTCCTCAGCGCCCCAAGCGTGCGAGGACGAATCGACTTTGCTGCCCTCGACTAGCGTCTTGCCAGCTGTGGAGTTCAGACGTTTGCCGCATTCACCGCAACGACGCTTTGCGACTCCGCTGATCGCGCCACACGATTCGCATACGATGTACCCAGCAGTCTCTTTAGTGCCTTCTTTGAGCTTCGCTGCGTCGATCAGCACCAGTTCTTGCGAGCCGATATAGACGCGGTCCATGTGCGCCAATCGACGCGGGCCGTTTATTCGGACTCCGTTTACGGCGACGCCGTTACGACTTCCCAGATCTTCGACAACAACCGTCTCCGGCCCGACGTGCAGCAGCGCGTGCCGTCGCGAAACCAATCCATCGGCCAGCGCTAGGTTGCAGGACGAGCTTCGACCAACGGCAAACTCCCCGAGAGGCATCTCGAGATTGGTCGACTGATATCGCAATCGAAAGCGCGGCACCCCATAGACAGAATAACATCCCGCGGGACCCAACGTCGAGTCATGTGCAGTCGAAACCCCTCGGGACCTAAGCGAAATTTCGATTCGTTTAGAACGACGCGATCTCGTGGAGACCCGCCACCGCGCCAAGGCCCTTCTCGAGGTTGCCCTGGGTGACGAGGGTGGCGCCCATGAGGCGCGAGAGCTCCGCCAGGTCGCGCCGATACGCGGAGAAGGCGTTCGTGCGCTGCCCGAGGACCCCCGCCGACTGCTCAGGGTTCGTCAGAATCACGTAGTTGCTGGCGTTTTGGCGAAGGTCCTGGCCCACGTAGATCTGCTTCTCGAAGGGCCGGCTACCCCGATTGACTCGGACTTGGAGCTTGGTCGTCGTGGCATCGACTGAATCCGGCATATCGACGTACACTAACCCACAACGAAACCCGCCTTCGCCTAGCGTCGGAACGCAACCCGTTGGGCTGGTCGTGATCGCGGTTTCATCCTGCGCCGCTTCGTCGAGCTCGGACCGGCGAGCTTCGGGAAGCACCCGGCCGGCGAGCTTGTCAAAACCGTCCCACAACTCGTCGATTTGCCGCGCGTACAAGAAGAGCGCATTCACTGTCTCGCGGTTGAACTTGGTGTAGCGAAGCCCAGCGAAATCGGCGGAGGTAAAAGGCGTGGGAAGAGCGCGGAGCTCCTCGATCGCCTGATAGTCGACGCTTGGGCCTTCTCCGGGCCGAGACTTCGCCGCAGTCGAGGCTCGGTCGAGGAGTCGTTTGGCTTCAGCGACCTGATCCGCAGCTACCCGGACGCCCTCGTACACTGCCTTGCCATCACGAACTGCCTGGTTGTACTCTCGACGATTGATCGTGACTGCGGTCGACAGAACGCCCAAGAAGATGCCGATCAGCGCCGCGGCGCCTCCCGTGATCAGCATGAGCTTGCGCGCGCGTCGTCCCCTGCCTTCGTGCGCAGTCGCTACGGCCTGTTCGTCCACGACGATGCGGACCTCTTGCGGGGTCGCCGCTCCGGCCGCGGTGGTGCCCCTGAACGGCCCCGACCTTTTCGCCGCGCGTCCCCCTACGAAGCCCGGCGGTGGCGCGACACCTCCCAGAGCCGGCGGCGGTGGCGCGACGCCTCCGTCCTCGACGTCTGGCGGGGGCGGTTGCGCCGTCGCTCGACCTAGTCTCTCTCGGATATCGCGGGCTTTTTTAGGTTTTTGTAGTTCGTCTGACATTTCAGCCTCTCCAAATTTATCCGGGCATGGCCGATCGTGTCAAGGAAGGGCGCCTTTTGCCTGCTCCTGGTAGGCTTTTCCACCCCCGATGATGCCACCCGCGGTCGAAGAACGTCGATTTGTGTCCTTTGATGGCACCGAAATCGCCTATCAGGCGGTCGGCGAGGGCCGCCCGATCCTGCTTTGCAACGGCCTCGCGGGCAGTTGGAAGGCCTGGAGCCACCAGTTGCAATACTTCCGCGATCGCTATCGGCTCCTCAGTTGGGACTACCGGGGTCTCTATCAGTCGGGTCGTCCGAGCGACCCAGACGCCATGACCGTCATGGACCACGCGCGCGACGGCGTTCACTTGCTCAACGAGGAAGGGATCGAGCGGGTCGCGATCGTCGGGTGGTCGATGGGCGTCCAAGTGGCGCTCGAAATCTTTCGGCTTGCGCCCGACAAGGTTGCCTCCCTCGCGCTGGTGAATGGGCTGGCGGGACGTCCGTGGGACTACGTGTTCAATCTCAATGTGGTGGGGCGCTTGCTGCCACCGTTTCTGCGCGGTCTGCGCTCGGCACCTCGGGCGATCGAAGCGATCATCGGCCAAGCGTCGCGTTTCCCTGACGCCGGTGAATGGATCAAACGGATCGGGCTCGCCGCGAGGACGCTCGACGAGGGGGTCTTCGCCGCCTTGGTCGAGGACTTTAGCACGCTCGATATGAAATCCTATATCGGTTTGCTAGAACGGGTGGGTGAGCACGACGCGTGGGATCTACTACCCCAGGTCGACGTGCCCACGCTGCTGATCACTGGGTCGCGCGACGCGTTCACACCGAGATCAGCCGCGGAGAGGATGGTGAGGCGCATCCGCAGCTCCGAGTTGATGGTGATCCCGGGGGCAACGCACTACGCGGCTTTCGAGTATCCAGAGATGCTCAACCTGAGGCTCGAGAAGTTTCTCCGGGAACGAGGCTATGAGGCCGTGCCCACACGGGCCGGTTGACGCGCTCTCACCAAGCCGCTAGCGGTGAGGACCGATGATTCTCGTCATCGATAACTACGACTCCTTTACCTACAACCTCGTGCAGTACTTGGGCGAGCTCGGGGCAGAGGTCGTGGTCCGTCGAAACGATGCGGTGACCGTCTCGGAGGTCGAAAAGCTGGCTCCCGCCGGTGTTTTGATCAGCCCGGGGCCCGGGAGGCCCGACGAGGCAGGTGTAAGCCTCGACATCATCGAGCACTTGGGAAGCCGCACCCCGATCTTTGGGGTTTGCCTCGGGCATCAGAGCATCGCGCAGTGTTTTGGAGCGTCGATCGTACGCGCCGACCGACTCATGCACGGGCGAACCTCCGAGATCATGCACCGAAACAAAGGCGTGTTCAAAGGGCTCCCAAGCCCGCTGACCGCGACGCGGTACCATTCCCTGATCGTGAAGCGAGACACCATCCCGACGGAGCTCGAGATCTCCGCATGGACCGAGGAGGACGAGGTGATGGCGTTGCGGCACGTGGAGCTTCCGATCGAGGGCGTCCAGTTTCACCCCGAGTCGTTTCTCACCGAGCACGGTCACCAGTTGATTCGCAACTGGCTGTCGGAGCTCTCTACGGGTGGCTCGCCGTGATCACGCATGCGATCAAGGAGCTCGTGGCCGGGCACGATCTGTCGGAGAGCGATGTCGAAGGCGCCATGGACGCGATCTTGAGCGGGCATGCGACGCCGGCGCAGATCGCCGCGTTCGTGGTGGGCCTCCGCATCAAAGGGGAATCGGCTCTCGAGATCGCGGCTGCAGCTCGCACGATGCGCAAGCATTGCGAGCCGATTCGACCGAAAGTTGCCGGTCCGCTTCTCGATACCTGCGGTACGGGCGGTGACGGTCTCCACACCTTCAACATTTCGACTGCCGCCGCAATCGTTGCTGCGGCGAGCGGCGTCAGTGTGGCCAAGCACGGCAATCGGGCGGTGTCTTCCAAAGCAGGAAGCGCGGATGTGCTCGAGGCGCTGGGGGTTCGTATCGACCTGTCTCCAGCACAGGTGCAACGGTCTATCGAAGAGGTGGGCATCGGTTTCTTGTTCGCCCCCAGTCATCACGCGGCGATGAAGCACGCAGCTCCCGTGCGTCGTGAGCTCGGGCTCCGCACCATCTTCAATCTGCTGGGTCCTTTGTCGAACCCCGCCTCTGCGACCCATCAGGTCGTGGGCGTCTACGACCCAGCCCACACCGAGCAACTTGCCTGGGCGCTCGGGGCGCTCGGCCTGACCGCGGCATGGGTAGTGCACGGCTATGGTGGTCTCGACGAGATCTCTCCGGCTGGACCCACTCGCGTGGCCGAGCTCATCGAAGGGGAGGTCCGCACGACAGAGCTCAGTCCGGCGGACTTCGGGCTTCCAGAAGTGCCCCTTCAAGCGCTCCGTGGGGGCGATCCCCAACACAATGCGGCTATCGTCCGAGAGGTTCTTTCCGGCGAGGAAGGTCCCGCAAGAATCGCGGTCTTGCTCAATGCAGCCGGCGCCCTTTGCGTGGCTGGCGTGGCCGAAGATGCCCGCGTGGCAGCCGAACGGGCTGCTGAGGCGATCGACAGTGGGGCCGCACGCGCAACCTTGGAGCGCTGGGCGGAGTTCACGCGAAACCCATGAGCGATTACCTCTCCAAGATTCTAGCTCGAACCCGTCGCGAGAACCTGCGACGCCGAAAGCACGTCAAGGCGATGCGGCCGCTCCTGCGAGCACCCCAGCCAGAGCGCTCTGAACACGGCATCGCAGCGCTTCGTCGCGCGGCGGGTGAGCCTCCATCCGTCATCGCAGAGGTCAAGTTTCGAAGCCCGAGCGCGGGTGCCATTCGAAGGTGGGCTCCAGGGGAAGGGGTCCGTGTCGCCCGTGCCTACGAACGGGGCGGCGCGTCCGTCGTCAGCGTCCTCGCGGATGCGCCCGACTTCGGCGGGTCGCCGTTGCTCGTGAGAAGAATCTCGGAGTCGGTATCCGCGCCGGTGCTTTTCAAGGGCTTCGTCATCGATCCCGTGCAAGTGGATTTGGCGTTCGATGTTGGTGCCTCGCTCGTCTTGCTGCTGGTTCGCGCGCTCGGCGGCAAAGCGCTCGAGTCTCTGATCGCCCATACCCGCGCGCTCGGCATGGAACCAGTCGTCGAAGCAGCCAACGCCGAGGAAGTCGACCGAGCCGTCGCAACGGGTTCGACCGTCATCGGGGTCAATGCCCGGGATCTCCGGACGTTTCAGGTCGACTTGCCCATGGCTCACGAGTACGTGTCGCGGATTCCCCCAGAACGCATCGCGGTGTTCATGAGCGGGGTGCGCACCCACGATGACTTTCGGAAGGTCGCTCAGGGTCGCGCCGATGCCGTGTTGATCGGCGAAAGCCTCATGCGGGCCGAGGATCCCGGTGTCCGTCTGTCTGAGCTCTTGCGCTCAGCCTGACGGACTCGTGCTCGAGCGGGAGGGTAACCCTAAAACAAGTACCCGCGCCCGGACGGCTCGCGATCTCGATCCGAGCCTCGTGCTGGTCCGCGATTTGCTTCACGAGCGCCAATCCGAGCCCGACCCCGTGGCTCCGCCCCGAGTAAAACATGTCGAAGAGTCGCCCCCGCTGCGCGTCGTCGATCCCGCGACCCTCGTCGGCCACCTCGAGAAACGCCCGACCCGAATCGTCACGACCGGTGCGCACCTCGACCGTTCCGCGGTGCGGCGATGCCTGAACGGCGTTCTTCACCAAGTTCCACACCACTTGCCGGAGTCTGTCGGGATCGACCGTAGCAATGATCGGTTCATCCGGGATTCGCTCCTCGATGCACAAGCCATTGCTCTGAGTGGCTTCGCCGCGAGCGACAACCACGACGTCGCTGACGAGAGCACGCAGGTCTTGAGGCTCCTTGTGAATCTGGCTCGGACGTCCGACCTGCAGCATCTTCGTAACCAACGCGTCCAGCCGATCGACCTCCGAGATTACGATCCCAAGCAAGCGGCGGTCCTCGGCGCCGAGAGCGTTTCCTTCGCGCACGATTTCCACCGATCCCGAAATCGAGCTGAGGGGATTTCTAATTTCGTGCGCAAGCCCGGTTGCGAGCTGCCCCAGGACGGCGAGCCGTTGCGCCTGCTCGGCTTGGTCTTTGAGGTCTTTGATCTCGGTCAGGTCTTGAAACACGAGCAGAAGCCCCGACGAATTGCCCTCGGCATCGACGAGCGCGCTCATCATGTACCCCATCGGAAATTCGGTGCCATCGGCGCGCTTCCCCTGCGCTTCCGCGCGCCTCGGAGGCTCGCTCATGCTCTTCTTTTCATAGCCCGGCAGGACGACCGACAACGGCCGACTCACGAGTGAGCCGGTACGGTCACGAAGAATGTCGCGAGCTGCGCGGTTGATGCCGATGATACGCCCTTCCTCGTCGGCGGTGATGAGCCCCGACGCGATCGACCGGACGATGTCGTCGTTGAGCCTCGCGAGACGTGCGGCGCTCTGCTCCGCTTCAATCAACCGGGCGCTGACTATTTGAGCGCGCCGCGCGAGGTTGCTCGCGAGAAGCGCGACTGCGGCGATGCCCACCATGTTCCACAGCAGCGCGAAGACGAAGTCTTTAGAGTCCAGGATGTACTGGCTCAGAGGCTGGTCAGGCGGCGGTGGCAACCAGCCGATGTTGAGCGCCAGCCCCTGAACGAGGTAACACGTGAGACAGGTCGCCGCCGTGATGTAAGCCGCGTTTGCACCGAGGGTGAGCGCCGCCGTCAGGATCTCGGCGCCGTACAGAAATGAGAAAATGCTCCCGGCTCCTCCGGTGAGGTAAACCAGCCCGGTTATTAGAAGCACGTCGAGGCCGGTGACGACCATGGCGACGGCATCTTCCTGCCGTCCGCGCAGCAACCACACACCGAAGAGAATCGACGACCCGTAGATGATCGAGATCAGGATCAGCAGGAAAGTCGGCGTGAACTGGCCGTACCGTATGGCATCGAGCGCCAGATACATGGTGGTGCCGAGAAGCACCGTGGCGATAAAGAGGCGCCCCCCGAGGACCCACTGAACCCGTCTGTTCGGGTGGGGTTCCTCGCGCGCACTGGTCGACCTCTGCGGCGGCTGAATCACTCAGCGTTTACTTTACCCGCGATCGAGAAGATCGGCAGGTACATCGCGATCAGGATGGTGCCTACGATTCCGCCGATGAAAACCATCATCAGGGGCTCCAAGAGCGAGGTGAGGGCCGCGACGGCAACGTCGACCTCGTCCTCGTAGAAATCCGCAATCTTGTTGAGCATCGTATCTAGCGCGCCGGTTTGTTCACCCACGCCGATCATCTGCACGACCATCGGCGGAAACACGTTGGTCTCCATGAGCGGCTCAGCCATGGTCCGGCCCTCGCGGATCTTGTTCGACGTCTCTTGGATTGCGTTTTCGACGACGACATTGCCCGCCGACTTTTTCACGACGTCGAGCGAATCGAGGATGGGGACGCCTGCTGAGAGCAAGGTTCCGAGGGTTCGCGTGAACCGGGCGACCGAAATCTTCCGCACCACCGGGCCCATGATGGGCATGATCAGCAGGGTCCTGTGGAAGAAATGTTTGCCTGCCGGTTGCCGATAGACCCACGTAAACCCGAACACGATTGCTGCAACGGCGAGGATGATCCAAACGATGTTGCTCAGGAAGCCTTCGGAGGCTGTAATCACCAACTGCGTCAATGCAGGAAGCGAGTCTTCACCCCCGAACTCCGCGAACATACCCTTGAAGCTTGGAATGACCCACGCCAACATCACGATGACGACGATGACCGCGACGAGGAAAATCGCGATCGGATAGACCATCGCGCCACGAACCTGCCGGGCGAGCTTGACCCGCTTCTCGATATAGAGCGCGAGGCGGTTGAGAATCGTATCGAGAATACCACCCATCTCACCGGCGCGTACGAGGTTGACGAACAGCTCATCGAAGAGTTTTGGATGGCGGCCCAAACCCTCGGAGAACGTTCCGCCTTGCTCGACGTATTCTTTGACGTCCTTGAGGATGGTATTGAGATTCTTGTTCTCGCCTCGGCTCGACAAGATGTCCAAGCACTGGACCAACGGAAGGCCGGCGTCGATCATCGTCGCGAACTGGCGCGTGAAAATGACGAGCTCTTTCGGGGTCACACCGGTGCCGAGGGCGAGCTTGAGCGCTCGGCCCTTCTTTTTGATCTTCACCGGGTTCAACTGACGCGCGCGCAGCCGTGTCTGAACGGCTTCCTTACTATCCGCCTCGATGATCCCGGTCTGAACCTCACCCGCGCGAGTGCGCGCTTCGTATACCCACTCGGCCATGTAATCTCCGCCCGATCCCCTGCGGGCCTCTCAAAATCCTAGCCGATCAGTGATCATGGGGTCAAAAGCCGAGCCCAATTCCGCTCTGACTGCCATCTCTTCAGGCCTAGTTGCGGTAAGGATTCTGGATGTCGATGTCGACCGGCTCAGGCTTGGGTTTTTGGGGCGGCGTGGGTGTTCTTGCCGCTGCCTGCCCGACTGAAGTCGGCTCTGAGGCCCTCGCCTTGGTCTCTTGCTGAGGCCTTGGGCGCGCGCGTCTACGCCATGGCCGCCGACCGGTTTTGGCTCCCGAATCGGTTGATGGGTTGACCTCCGCTGGGGACCCCTGGAGGACGTTTGACGGCCGTTCGGCCGGCTTCCTTGCTTCTCCGGTAGGCGGCTCGGCCTCGGGCGTTACGGGCTGGACGGCCTGCGCGGGAGGCTCGGTGGCGTTGTGTGCAGACGATGCACCGAGCAGCTGCCAGATCAAGAAGGCCGCATACATGAACACGAGTGCAGCCAGCAGCATGACGGACCACTTCAGCAGGCTCGAGTCGGCCGCGGCACGCACGATGACGGGCGTACCGTCGGTCAACATGCCCGACACGCTTCCGTCCGGTGTTAGTGTTTCCGCGCGACTGTAGGTCTGACTTGCGTGCGCAATCCCTTCACGTGGCATTGGGACCTGGGACTCGGCGAACTCGGTGCGCCCGAGCATCTCGATGGCGTCTCGCACACGCTGTCGCTCTCGTTGGAGCTTCTCTGCGTCGAGCGCCCGGACGACCTCGGCAACGTCGCGCGTCTTTGCGATACCAGTTCTACCGGCGCCTGCGTCGAGCGCCTCCGCGAACTCGTCCGCGGTCTGGAACCGCTCCGCGGGATCGCGGCTCAAAGCCTTCATCACGATCTCGTCGTAGCATTCCAAGTCGGCCCACAGCTTCGAAGGTGGGATAATCTCGTCGTTCAGAAGCCTGTTCAGCGTTGCGGCGTTGGTGTCGCCCTTGAACAAACGTCGCCCAGTGAGCGACTCCCACAGGATGATCCCAAGGCTGAACAGGTCCGAACGTTGGTCGGTCTCATTCGATGAGGCCTGCTCCGGCGCCATGTACGAGAGCTTCCCTTTGAACTGGCCAGCGCGGGTGGATGCCATCCGAACGTCCGCCTTGGCGACACCGAAGTCAGTCAGCCGTGCAATGCCATCGGTTCCGATGAGTATGTTGTGCGGCGAGACGTCCCGGTGGACAAGCTTGAGGTGATTCCCGTTCTCGTCGGTGAGCCGGTGCGCGGCGGCGAGCCCCTGAAGAGTGTCGACCAGCACTCTGCATACGAACGGCTGGGGAAGCCGTTCTCCCTTTTTGGCGGCGCGTCCTAGGAGCGCGCCCAAATGGTTGCCCTCGATGTATTCCATGACCAGGAAATAGCCATCGCCGGGGCTGTCACTGATATCGAGCGTAGGGACTACGTTCATGTGACGAATCCTCGCGGCGAGTCGCGCTTCATCGAGGAACATCGAGATGAACTCCTGTTCGTACGCGAGGTGCGGGTGCAGCACCTTGATCGCGACGAGTCGTTCGAACCCGGCCACGCCCTGTGCTCGCGCGACGTAAACGGACGCCATCCCGCCCGACGCAAGCTGCGTCAGGATTTCGTATCGGCCGAGCTGCCTACCAGCCATCGGTCGCGAGATGCGATCGCCTTCCGGTATGCCGGCGGGTGCGTTCATCAGAAACGACCCTTGAGCGTGAAAGCTCCGCCTCTGTTACTGACTCCGACCGCGGGCTCGACGCGCCTGCTCGCACCTTCCCGCGACTCATTCTTCCAGTTGGTAAAGACCCCCAAGACAGCCGTCGTCGCTGCCATTCCAGCAGTAACGCCGATCAGGATGTTCGTTCGTCGTTCCTTGCTCCGACCGTCTTCGAGAAGCGCCTGCGCCTCCTCAGCAGGGGTGGGCGAGCCGCTCGCATTGATCCCGGGGGAATTCGCGGTACGGGCCGCAGTCTCGTAGGCGGTGACGCCGTTGTTCGCGTCGAGGCCAGACCAGACGGTGACTGCCCCAAGTACCACGGTCGCGCCGAGCGAGCTGAAGAAGCCCCAGCGTGGAATTGGTGGAGGAGGCGGGGGAAGCGGCGCAGCGAACTTTACGGTCTTCGTCGAACCCGGTTTCCCACGCACCATCGTCGACGTCTCGCCCGCCTCGAACGCGGCTTTGAGAGAGTGCTCTACTTCGGCCGAAACGAAAAACGTATCGTGCTGGATCAGCGCGCCATCGAGCTCGAGGGTGCATTCCGCTCCGCACTGAGCTTTGACGAGGACCGCAGTCGGCTTGACCGCTTCGATGATCGAGCTGGCAGGCCTCTTGGAATGCTCATCCGTGGGGTAACGGTCGCGAAGTAGGAGTGCGAGGTTTGCCGCGCGGATGGTGTTGCCCGCTCGGTCGTGCGCACGTACAGCTTGAAGCAGCGCGGTCGAGGTCGGCACCAATCGGTACGCACGCTCGAACCAGTGAGCTGCGAGCTCGTATCTTTCCGCGAGGTATGCGGACGTGCCCTGGTCGTAGGCGTCAGCCGCTTCGGCGCGATCGTCGACCGACACGTCTTGCGCATCGGCCCGCGCCGACTGCGCTTCGGCCACAACGGAAAACAACAAAAAGAGTGTCATAGCGATGGAGGTCGCCCATCGCTGCCCATAAGCCATGCTGGTCATTCGTTAAATCCCGCCTTAACGATAATAAAAATCTGACGGGAAGCCGAATCCGCCGTCAACGATGGCCCTGCTTGTAACCCTTATGGTCTAGATTGGTAAGCATTTGCCGGAATTCGTCTTGCTCGGGCGAGCGAATCTCCGCGAGCTCCCGGTCGAGAATCCCGTGCGCAACTAGGTGCAACAGCGACTGGTTCATCGTCTGCATACCGGAGCTCTCCTGACCGGTCTGCATGATGCCATACATCTGGTGGATCTTGTCCTCACGGATGAGATTTCGAATCGCCGCGTTCGGGATCAACGCCTCGCAAGCCATGGCTCGGCCGGGCCCGTCGCATCGCGGAAGGAGCATTTGACTGAGCACGCCTTGAAGCACGAACGAGAGCTGTGCGCGAATCTGGCTCTGCTGGCCCGAAGGGAACACGTCGATGATACGGTTGATCGACTGGGCGGCGGTGTTGGTGTGCAACGTGGCGAACACCAAGTGGCCGGTTTCAGAAATGGTGAGCGCGGCCTCGATCGTTTCTAGATCTCGCATTTCGCCGATGAGAACGACGTCGGGGTCCTGTCGGAGGACGTATTTGAGAGCATCCTTGAAGCCCGTCGTATCGGAACCCACCTCTCGCTGGTTCACGATGCAGAGCTTGTTAGAGTGCAAAAACTCGATGGGATCCTCGACTGTGACGATGTGATGGCGGTGCTCGCTATTGATCTTGTCTATCATCGAGGCGAGCGTGGTCGATTTGCCCGAACCGGTGGGACCGGTCACCAGCACTAGGCCGCGGGGTCGGGTGCAAAGCTCTTCGACGATGGGAGGCACCCCCAGTTTGGACAGCGGCCGTATTTGAAACGGAATGGCACGAAACGCTCCCGTCACCGAACCGCGCTGCAAGAAAACGTTTGCACGAAAACGCGACAAGGACTTCACACCGAACGAAAAGTCGATTTCGTGCCCCTTTTCGAAGCGTAGGCGTTGATCTTCCGTCATCACTTCGTAGCAGAGCGCCTTGCTCTCGCGTGGTTTGAGTGGAGGCGTTCTCAAAGGCACCAGCTGTCCGTCGATGCGTAACTGGGGCGGAGAGCCGGTCGTTATGTGCAGATCGGAAGCGCCGCGCTCGACCATGAGCCTGAGCAATTGACGCAAGGTAAGAGAAGGAGCCGGTTGTGGTGCAGCCATGCGCTCAGCATATCAGAGCATCAGGCCATCGCCTAAACGGTACGCCGAGCCCACGGGCCACGTCGGAGCCACTCCTGGCGTCGATACGGTGACCCGACGATCCGCGCGGCGGAGGCCGCGGCCACCAGTGGGCCTTCGAAGCCCAAACCGGGCGCTACTTGATCATTGCAAAGGAAGATCCCGCGCAACGGCGTCCGTGTGGTCAGCGCGCACACGCCGAGGGCCCGCCGCGTCGGGTACTCGTACACGGCTGGCATCGTGTGCGGACCACGAGCCCACCGATCACTGCACGGAAGTTCGGTGTCACCCTGCCATACGCTTGGGGGCAACCCGTCGTGAGGGCTGTCGATCCAAACCAAGTGATCTTCGAGAAAAGGCACGACCGAACGAAGGGCGTCGAGGGCTTCCTCGCGCACGAAACTCAGGGGCGCCGAGCCAGCGTCGACGAGGTGCTCTTCGACGAGTCCACTCAGCGTGAACAAGATCTTGTCTTCGTCGACCTCGCGGGACCGAAGCAGGAAGGATTTCTTGCTCGCGTTCGGTGCGCAGATCAGGCCAAGGGGCTCGAGCGCGTCTGGAACTCCCCGACGCGCCACGAGAAAATGTACCAAAGACCGATAGGCGCGCGCGCGAGGCTCCCCCACACGGTCGAATAGCGAGGCCAACGACGCGCGCTCGGAGACCAGCTGCAGAAGCTCACCGATGGGCGTTCCATGAACGATTTGGGTGCAGCCAATTTCTTCGTCGGAGCGCGCCAAACGAATGATGTGGCCTCGCCGGCGTTCACGGCGGATGCCTTGGGCGCGATCGCGAGATCGCACGTCGCTGCCCCAGGACCGAATGCGCGAGAAGAGAGCTTGCTGAAGCCAAGAGCTTCCTCCCGAAAGCTGCGTGACGTCTCCGAGGAGATGACCGTGCAGCCGTGCTCGGCTCGCATCCGAGTGCTGCCGCACCAATAGCCCCGACAGGTGCGGAAGGATTTCTTCGAACGCGGTTCGGAGCGGGTGCCGCGCAGGAAGTTGGCTCCAAGACGCCCAGCCCTGTCCCTCACGGTCGAAGCGCTGCCCGGTCGTCGCCAGAGAGAACTGCTGCCGTTCAAGGAAGGTCTCGGGCGGCCACGTCAAGTTGCGCCGCACGAGGACGTCGAGCTCCTCACGAACCTCGCCGAGCGTTCGAGTGATGTCCATAGCTTGACGCTGCACTTCGGGGGCCTCCCGAGCGAGCTCACCGATCCACCGGTCGTCGTCGTAGAGATCGATGCGCCGATCCGGTAGGAGAAGCTGGAAGGGTCGTGTTCTGTCGGGCATGCGTTGGCGAATGTCTTGCTTGATCGCGAGCTCGTCGAACAAGCTTTGGACGGCAGGGCTCCGCGTACCCGTGATGATCAGCCCGCGGCGTTCGACCTCGACCTCGCCTAGCGTGTACGAGGGCGAAAGCACACCTTGCCCCAGAACCAAGACGCGAAGACCTCGGCGTGCAAGCAGCGCGGCGCAAACGAGCGGCCCGACATGCGTGCCAAGAATGACGACGTCGTAGAAGCTAGTCGGCACGTTTCAGACTTCCGGAACAGAGAGAACCTTCGATGGGTCCGTGTGCGTAGCTTTCATCTTCAAGGGGTTGAGCTCGATTTCGCCGATGGCGATCCGATTGATGACCCCGGGCAGCAGCCGGTGTTCTTGGGCCTGGATTCGCGCGTGTAGCGTTTCCGGGGTGTCGTCGGGGAGAACTGGCACCGCCGCCTGGGCGATGATGGGCCCCGTGTCTACACCGTCGTCGACGATGTGCACCGTGCATCCGCTTATCCGCACGCCCGCTTCGAGGGCGTCTTTGGGCCCGTCATGCCCCGGAAACGACGGCAGCAGCGCCGGGTGCACGTTGATGATTCGTCCCGGGAATCGTTCGAGGAAAGGAGAGCCGAGGATCTTCATGAAGCCGGCGAGCACGACGAGCTCGGGACTCAGCGACGCGACCTGCTTGGCGAGCTCGACATTCCAGTGGTCTCGGTCGCCGCCCTTCTTCAAGGAGACGACCCGCGTCGGGATCCCACGTGTTTCCGCGAACTCAAGCGCCGCGGCACTTCGTTTGTCCGACACCACGCCTACGATGCGAGCCTTGCAACTGCCTTCGTCGATCGCTCGACAGATCGCCCTGAGATTCGAACCGCGACCAGAAGCGAGAACCACCGTGTTCATGGGTGCTCCTAGGCCGAGAACGTGACCCCTTCGCCGTCGATCACCTCACCGATCGACACCGCACGTTCGCCGCTCTCATTGAGTGCGCCGAGCAAGCTGCTCGCGTTGGTGCGGTCGGCGACCATCGTGAAGCCGATTCCCATGTTGAAGGTCCGCCGCATCTCGGTGTGGGCGATGCCGCCCCGCTTCTGGATCAGATCGAAGATCGGGTTTGGCTTCCAGGAGCTCGAATCGAGACGAATGCCGAGGCCGTTCGGCAGGACGCGGGGAAGATTCTCCGGCAGCCCACCCCCGGTGATGTGGCACATCGCGTGAACGTCGTGCTTGAGCGCAACGGCAGAGGCGGTCACGTAGATTCTGGTGGGCTCGAGCAGGACTCGTCCGAGTGGACCCACTTGTTCGACGACCTCGTCGAGGGACAGAGGTGCTTCTCCTTCGACCAAGACACGTCGCGCGAGTGAGTATCCATTCGAGTGCAATCCCGAAGAGGCTAGGCCGATGACGATGTCTCCCGACTTCACCGATGCGCCGTCGATGAGTCGCTTTCGACTGACGACGCCTACGGCGAACCCGGCGAGATCGTATTCACCGGCAGCGTAGAACCCAGGCAGCTCGGCGGTTTCTCCGCCGAGAAGCGCGCATCCGGCCAAACGGCACCCCTGGGCAATTCCGCGCACCACGGCCTCGGCCTGGTCGACGTCGAGCTTCGACGTCGCGAAATAGTCCAAAAAGAAGAGAGGTCGCGCACCCACCGTGATGATGTCGTTCACGCACATTGCCACCAAGTCGATGCCAATCGAGTCGTGCTGCCCAAGCTCGAACGCCAGCTTGAGCTTGGTGCCCACGCCATCGGTCCCCGACACCAACACGGGATCGTCAATGTCCTCTGGAAGTGTGCAGAGCCCAGCAAAGCCGCCTATCGAGCCGAGCACGTGTGGAGTTGCCGTGGCTTTCGCGAGCGGCTTGATTCGCTCGACGAGCTCTTCTCCGGCTTCGATATCGACACCCGCGTCGCGGTAGGTCAACCCCGCCATGCGGCGGAAGCTAGGCGATCGGTTGGTGCCGGTCAACGAGGGGCAATCCGTTGACCGATCGGGGCTCGTCGCGTAAACAAGCGGTCATTCGAGGCGGGGCGAACACACACACACTCGGGCTCGCGGTGCTGCTATCGCTGAGTGGTGCCTGCGATACCGCGCAACCTACAAAGTCCGGATCAGACTTGCCCGCTCCGTTTCCCGAGCTCGTGGAGCGCTCGGAGCCCGGAGGCCCAAAGGCACAGCTTCAGCGCATCGATATCTACGGAACCGAGCGAAAGACCACCGCTGGCGCCCGCGTCGTTCTGACCTTCGAAGGGGCGCCGCTTTTTCACCAGAAGCAGATGCCGCCCGAGGGAGTGCTGCCGGCGCGAATCGCGATCGAGCTGGTCGACACCGACTGGGCGGAGTCGGTCCCGATCTCCCAAGCGGTGGGGCGCGCCGGGGTGGAGCGCGTTCGGCTTGCCACGCCGAATCCTCGAGTCGTCATCGACCTTCAGCGTAACGCCAACGGTCGAGTCTTCTACCTCACCGACCCATACCGGATCGTGATCGACGTGAGTGCTGATGACGCACGGCTTGTGAAAAACCGCCGCCCCGTTGTGGTTCTAGATCCGGGCCATGGAGGGGAGGAGCCTGGTGCTGCAAACGATGACTACGACCTCGTGGAGGCGAAGGTTGCACTCGAAATTGCGAAGCTAACCGCAGCTCGTCTCCGCGCGATCATGCCGCGCGCACGGGTGCTTCTCACGCGCGAGGATGACGCAGGGCTTTCGCTCGAGGCGCGATGCGCGCTTGCCAACGCGACGGAGGCGGATGTCTTTGCCTCGATACATTTGAACGCGAGCTCGGAGGACGTCCGCAAGGGTGGCGTTACGACGTTCGTGCTCGATACGACGAACAATCGCCAAGCGCTGCGTCTTGCCGCGCGAGAAAACGGAACACGGGTTGCAGAGGTGAACGGGATACAGACCCTGCTTGCGCGGCTCCACCGCCGCAGCCAAACCAACGACTCGCTTCGGCTCGCTTCCAAGATTCAGCGCGCTACGTTGATCCGCGGTCGTGCCGTTCTCCCGCGATTGGCCGATCGTGGCGTTCGCCGATCGATGTTCTACGTGCTCGTCGGCGCGAGGATGCCGGCGGTCTTGGTGGAAGCCTCTTTTCTCACGTATGAGCCAGAGGCGCGGGCGCTCACGACGCGTTATTACAGACGCGCGCTCGCCGATGGTATCGCGTCGGGCATCGCCTCCTACCTTCGGTCACGATAGCTTGCCCAGGGCCTGACGTACGGTCATACTCGTCGATCGTTGTCCGAAGGATCCAGTCCGGTCGTCGATCTAGGTGGCCTCGCCCCAACGCTCGGCAAGACCTGTAGTGGTTATCTCGGTGGATACCGCCGGGCGTTCGAGGACGCGGTGCGTCGTGGGGACCCGGGCGTTCTCACTGCGTGCTCTCATGCGCGCGCGCTCGACGGTCTCCTGAGCGCCCTTTATTGCGCCTCGGACGCGGCTACCCAGGCCCTAGGGCAGAGCCCGCGCGGACGCGTGGCGCTCGTTGCCGTAGGTGGCTACGGCCGCTCCACCCTCGGTCTCAATAGCGATGTGGACGTCGTCTTCCTTTGCGACGATTCGTCCGACCCATTCGTCGGCGCGCTTGCTGAAGGGTTGCTCTATCCTCTCTGGGATTTGGGGGTCGACATCGGTCATGCAGTCCGGAGCGTCGACGAGACCCTGCGCTTGGCGCGTGAGGACATCCGCACCACGACGACGTTGATCGACTTCCGACGCATTGCAGGAAGCGGCTCCCTTCTAGACCAGTTGGAGCGTGGCGCCCGCGAGCAGGTGTTCGAGCCGCACCTGGTCGAGTTCCTCGAGGCCCTCGAGCAGGACACGGCGAGCCGACACCGTCGTTTCGGGGGTAGTCTCTATCTCCTCGAGCCGGACGTGAAGCAGGGCCGGGGTGGTCTACGCGACTTGGATGTCGCGGAATGGGCTGCGCGCGCTCGCTGGGGTTCCCGAAACGAGCAAGACTACGTGCGAACGGGAGCGCTGCTTGCGCGCGAAGTGCGTGAGCTCGAGGACGCGCGCGAGATGCTTTGGCGCGTGCGCAACCTGCTGCACCTTCGGGCGGGCCGCCAACAAGACCGGCTCACCTTTGGCGACCAGGAAGATGTCGCGCAGGAGCTCGGGTTCGTCGATGGAGTGACTCTTGGCGTCGAACAGTTCATGCAGGCTTACTATCGCCATGCTCGGATCGTCGCGCTCACGGCGGAGCGAATGCTCGATCGGGCCCGGCCGCGCCGCAAGGGTCGTGCCACCACGTTTCGGAAGCTCGCCGATGGCATCTTCCTGGCCGATGACGTCATCTCGCTCGAACAACCACGTCGCCTCGAGTCAGACCCTGCGCTCGCTTTTCGTTTCTACCGGCAGGCGCTCCGACACCAGAAACGGCCTGACCACTCCGCCCGAGACGCCATCGCCCGCACCGCGCCCGACAAACGATGGCGCCTTCGGCTTCAGGATTCCGAAGAGGCGACCCAATTGTTTCTCTCCGGGCTGCGAAACGTCGACGTGGCTCCGTTTCGAACGGGCTCAACGATTGCCGAGCTTCACGACGTGGGCTTGGTCACCGCAATGATCCCGGAGTTCGAGCCACTCGTTGGCCGCGTCAATCACGACGTCTTTCACGTCTACACCGCAGATATTCATGCGGTGAAGGCCGTGGAGCATCTGCAAGCACTGACCCGTGGCGTAAGCCGCGCTTCTTCATTGGCCGCGCGCTTGGCCGCGGAAGCCCCACGTCGCCTCCCGGTTTTCTTGGCCGTCTTGCTCCATTCGCTCGGACGCGTTCGTGGCAAGGATCAGGAAGCCCAGGGCGCGCGTCTTGCCGAGAGCGTGGCGCTCCGTTTGGGTTTCAGCGCCATCGACGCGCAGCATATCGGCTGGCTCGTGCTTCAGCAGAAGTCGCTCTATCGATGGGCTACGCAACGCGACATCCACGATCCCCAGGGCCTCGCCGAAGTCGTCCGGATGGTGGGGACGCCCGAGCGCCTTCGTGACCTCTTCCTATGCACTGTCGCCGTGGTTTCCACCGTGAACCCGAAAGGGATCACCTCCTGGAAGGCGCGAGCGCTCGAAGACCTGTATCTGGCGACGCTCGCCGAGCTTGAGTCGAGTGACACGCCGATCCAGACCGAAAGTCGCGTGCTCGAGGTGAAGCTGCAAGCGGTCGTTGGCTTCGCGGGAGATGCGGGACAAGAGGAGCTTCACGCTTTCATCGACGAGATGCCCGACCGTTACTTTCTGGGAAATCCGGTCGATGTGGTTCGTCGCCACGCCCGCATCGCCCGCGATCGCGACCAGGACCTCGTCACCGTGCGCGTCGGTCCAGGGCCGAGTGACGACGTCGAGGAGGTGGTCGTCGTAAGCGCCGACCGTTCGGGCCTTCTCGCCGACCTCACGGCAGTATTCGCCGCGCACGATCTTTCGGTGCTGGGTGCTCAGATCTACACGCGGCAACGCCCGGGCGGCAGCGAAGCGTTTGACGTGTTTTGGGTGCGAATCGGGGAAGATACCCCAATGCCGGCTCGGCTTGCCGAGGAGCTGCGGCAGGACATCGCTCACCGCCTCACCAACCGCATTTCGGCCGAGGATCTGGTCGCGCGGGGAAGCACGCCGCCGCCCTGGGCCGTCCGTCCTGGTCCGCAAGTGCCGACCCACATCAGCGTCGACAACAGCGCCTCGGCGAAGTACACCGTCGTCGACGTATTCACCCGGGATCGCGCGGGCCTCCTTCACGAGATCGCGCGGACGCTCCATGAGCTCGATCTGAGCATTGCCGTCTCGAAGGTGAACACCGAGGGCCAGAGCGTCGCGGACGTGTTCTATGTGGCCGATGAAGAGGGCAACAAGCTTCGGGACCCCGAGCGACTCAAAAGGCTTCAGCGCGTTCTCTATGACCGCGTCTTGGCCCTACACGCGCGCGCCGAGAGCTAATGAACCAAAAAGGGGTAGGCGATAGCGTGGGGGTGATGGGGTGGGACAGACCACAGGGCCGCGGGCCCGAACGGAACAAAGAGCCCAGTGTCCCTCTTGTCGTTCTAGTTCTACTGACCGCGTGCGGTTCGGCTCGCATCCCTGCAGCGACCCCTGGCTCCGTCTCCGGTGAACACGCGAGCCGACCGCCGGCCACCCCCGAGGTGTTGCACGGCGAGCAGCTGTTGGCCAAAGGCCAAGTCGAGGAAGCACGGACCGCGCTCGAGCAAGCGATCGAGAACGGCCCACAGGACCCTCGCGCATGGCTGGATCTGGGTCTCGTCTACGAGGAGATGGGCGATTGGGGCGCCGCAGAGCGAGCATATCGCCGTTCGAGCGAAATCGACGAGAACTTCGCAGAGCCGTACAACAACCTCGGCGTCCTGCTTCGTGAGCGCGGCCAGCTCGCCAAGGCGATTCCGATCCTGGAGCGAGCTGCAGCTCTCGACCCCGGGCTGGGGCCCGCTCGCTTCAACCTCGCGCTCGCTTACGAAGACGCGGGCGAGCCCGACAAGGCCGAACGTGAGTACCTGGCCGCGATCCAAGCGCTGCCGAACGATCCGGTTCCGCGCATAAACCTGGCGATGCTCTACCTCGACGCAGACCGGTCAGATGAGGCAGCCGATCAACTCCGCGCCGCCGCGCCGCGGGTCCGCCAGGATGTATTGCTCTCGATCGCGGTTGGTGGAGCACTTCGGCGGGCTGGCGAGGCAAACCAGGCGGTCGAAGTACTTCACGGGGCGCTCAAGCACGCTTCCGATCCTCCACCAACGGAGCTCCTCGCTGAGCTCGCGCTGGCGCTATACGCGACCGGCGAGCTCCAGGCAGCGGAGAACACCATGCGCAGTGCGGTCAGCCAAGCACCAAAAGACGCAGCGCTCCAATACGCCCTCGGCACCATTCTGGTGAAAGGCGGCAAGCTCGACGAGGCGCGCAAGCACCTACAACGTGTCGTCAAGCTCGATCCCGACGGCCCATATGCCGCGCGCGCGCGCGCTCAGCTCCGGTCGATCAGGCAGTAGTGTCGCGTCGCCCGAGCCCGACGAGAAACACCTCGTAGCTCTCGTCTCGAGTGGCTTCCGGGCGGATGACACGGACCTTTTCGAAGGCTTTTCGCACGGCGTTTCTGGCGTCCCCGAACTCGCTCCCCTGAAAGATCTTACCGACGAAGTGACCGCCTGGCTCGAGCACTAGGGTCGCCAACCCAAGCGCCCGCACGAACAGCTCATAGCTTCGGTACTGGTCGGCGTGCCGCTGGCCGCTCGTCTTCGGCGCCATGTCGCTGATCACCACGTCGAACGGACCTCCCAGCTTCTTAGGGTCGACCGCGAAGGCGTCGAGGGTGCGGATCTCCGCGTGCGGAGGCAAGGCGGCCTCGGGGTCGTTCAAATCGATTCCGAGCACGCGTCCACTCGGCCCGACGCATTCGGCAGCGTAGAGCGTCCAAGAGCCTGGGCTCGCCCCCAAGTCGAGCACGCGCTGGCCCTTTTTGAACAAGCCGATGCGACGATCGATCTCTTCGAGCTTGTACACCGAGCGTGCGGGATAGCCTGAACGCCGCGCGCGACGTCCGAAGTGATCCTGCTTCCTCCGCCCGGGCAGTTAGCCCTCGTCGGTTGGGGGCGCGTCTTCAGCCGCGGCCGGCTCTTCTTTCGCCGGCGGCGCGGGAAGTGGCACGGGGGCCTTCTTGATTGCCCCTTTTACCGTGACGAAGGCGTTTCGAGGACCCGGCACACCGCCTTCGACGAGCACGATGTTCTCATCCGCAAGCACGCGGGCGATGCGAAGGTTCAGGATCGTCGCCTTCTTGTTGCCGTGCTGGCCAGCCATCTTTTGGCCGCGCAGCGTGTGCCCCGGGGTCATGTTCATACCGATCGAGCCACCGTGCCGCTTGTACTCGTGGGTGCCGTGCCCGACGGTGCCCGCGCCAGCGAAGTTGTGTCGCTTCATGACACCGGTGAAACCTCGACCTTTGCTGGTTCCCGAAACGTCGACGAACTGACCCTCCTGGAAAACGTCTGCAGCGCCCAGCTTCTGGCCCACCTCGAAGCGATCGAGAAGCTCTGGGTCGATTCGAAACTCTTGCACCATGCGCGCAGCCTCGACTCCTGCCTTCTTGAAAGCGCCTGCCTCGGGCTTTCTCACAAGCTTTTCGCGTCGCTCCCCTATGCCGATTCGCAGGGCGGCATAGCCGTCTTTCTCGGGGGTGCGTTTGCCGACCACGACGCACGGCCCCGTCTTGATTGCGGTGACGCGACGCACCTCCCCATCATCGAGAAAGATCTGGGTATTGCCAAGCTTGGTGCCGATGAGGCCGGGGTTCGTATTCACGGTTTGCTCGCCTGAAAAAGGGTCGCAAAGATAGTGAGGGGTCGAAGGGAGTCAAGGCGGATGCCTTTGGCAGACCCTAGCGGGACTACTCGGCGATCCCGAACACTCGAAGCGCGTTTCGATAGGTCTGTTCGGTCAGCGCCTCGAGCTCTTCGCCTCGAAGCCCCGCAATGCAGGCCGCCGTGTGTGCTACGTACGCGGGTTCATTGCGTTTTCCGCGCTTCGGGATCGGCGCCAAATAGGGGGCATCGGTCTCGATCAGCAAGGCATCGGCGGGTTGTCGGCGCGCAGCGTCCCGAACCTCGACGGCCTTCTTGAAGGTCACGATGCCGCTGAAGGAGGACACGAAGCCCAGATCGAGGGCGGCGGCAGCGAAGGCGTGATCTTCGCTGAAGCAATGGATGATCCCACCGACTTCTTTCGCCGACTCCTCTCGCAAGATCCGAAGCGTATCTGCAGGGGCGGATCGGGTGTGTATCACCAGGGGCTTCTTGAGCTCCTTGGCGATCGCGACTTGCGCGCGGAAAGCGGCCTCTTGTGCGGGGTGGGGAGAGTGGTCGTAGTGAAAGTCGAGCCCCGTCTCGCCGATTGCGACGACCGATCCGTCCACGGCGGCTTCTCGAATAGCGTCTCCGAGCTCTGGCGTGAAGTGTCTTGCGTCGTGCGGGTGCACTCCGACCGTTGCGGTGATCCAATCGGGATGTTGGTGGGCGAGCCGTACGGCGGAGGTCACCGATTCGATATCGTGGGCGCAGCCGATCGTCGTGATGCGTTGCACCCCCGCCTCCTCGGCTCGCGTCAAGACGTCATCGAGCTCTTCGTAGAGTCGCGGGTCGTCAAGGTGACAGTGGGTGTCGAACAGCATGGGCGCAGCCACTATGGAGGGTGATTCGTCTGACGCATGGAAGCAAGCAACGCGCGGGCCTCGGCGCTCTTCGGTGCGAGCCGTTCGAGGGTGGCCTCGTAGATCGGCTGTTCGATGTCCGCACTTCGTTGCAAAGCTCGTGCGAGGTCGGGTAGCAGCGCAATGAGCCCGAGCTCTCCCACGAGCTCAACGGCGTATTGACGCGCTTCGATTCGCCAGCTTCGAAGGAAGTTCCGGATCACTCGAACCCCGAGGGGATCTCCGAGCCTCACCAGTGCACGGGCCGCGGCGGCCCGCAAGATCGGGGAACGAAATCTACGACGTGCCAACGCTGCCAAGTCTTCGAGGGAGGCATGGTCTTCGAGATCTCCGAGGCCGATTGCAGCATCGAATGCGCGGTCACCATGGAGCGCTGCCCTGAGCGTAGGCGCACCACGGGAATCGCCAAGCGCCACAAGCGCCTTTGCGGCAGCAAACCGAACGGGGTTTGACCGGTCCTCGAGAAGTGCTGCGATCGCCTCGACCTGGCCGTTGGCATTGAGCTCCCCGATACACTGGACCGTGAGGAGCCGCACTTCGTCATCGGGGTCCCCCAACACTATCGAAAGACGCTCCGGCCGGGCATGGCCGACCCGTGACAACGTCCAGACCGCCGCGAAACGCATCTCCGGTCGCTCGTCTTCGAGGAGAGCTTCGATCGCCTCGGCAGCTGCATTCGGTGCTACGCGGCCTGCTGCGAGCACGGCGGCCTGTCGCGCACCGAAATGCCCGTCGTCGAACGCGTCCAGTAGTCGGGGAAGAGCCTCGCGCGCGCCAAGCTCGCCGATCGCCTCGTATGCGGCCTCGCGTACCGCTCCCACCGGATCGTTCGTCAGCGTCAACAATCCCTCGATGGCTTCCTCGCGCCGCTCGGTTGGCGGGTCGACCAGTCGCTCCGCTGCCGCGATGCGAAAGCGTGGGCCCCGTGCGCCAACGTCTCGGATGGCGGCCTCGAAGGTCGGCGTAAGAGGGGGAATCACTTCGCGTGCGACCCTGATGTGTCGACTCCGAGGCGTTCGAGGATCGAGCGCTCCTGAAGTTGGTCTAAGCGGGGAAACAGGGGCGTGGCGGCACGGGTTTCTATCCCCGGCCTCAAGCCGCCCCACGCGCTCGGCCAGAGGTCGACGCCTTCGGTGGGCAGTAGCGGCGGCATGCCGATTTGGGCGCGAAGCTCGTTGCATTTGTTGGGCATGACCGGGAACAACATGATCGAGAGCCAGCGGAGAGTCTCGAGGACTGTGTAGCAAACTTGTTCGAGGCGTTGCTGCGCGCCCTGCTTTGCAAGCTTCCACGGCTCGGTCGAGTCGACGTACTTGTTGGCCGCCGAGACCAACTCCCAGCTCGCATCGAGCGCCCGGTGAAACGCCAGCGCTTCGAGGTGTTGGGCGGCCTCGTGAGAAGCAGCCTTTGCTTTGTCGATCAGGTCACGATCGGCGTCTTCGAGGGCATCGAGGCCGACTCTCGGAACGCGGCCATCCAGGTTCTTCTTGACGATGCTAGCGACGATTCGATTCATCAAATTACCGAGACCATTCGCGAGCTCGCCGTTGTACCGGTTGATGAGATTCCGATGGCTGAAATCGCCGTCCTGACCGAAGCCGACCTCGCGCATGAAGTAGTAGCGCAGCACGTCCGCCCCAAAAGCCTCGACCAGTGGCCCTGGCGGTAGGAAGTTGCCGAGCGACTTCGACATCTTCTCGCCATTGACCGTGAGCCACCCGTGCGCCCAAATCTGGCTCGGAACACGAACGCCCGCGCTTAGCAAGAACGCTGGCCAGTAGACCGCGTGAAAGCGAAGAATGTCTTTCCCGACGATGTGCGTGATGGTGTGAGCGGAAGTCCAGAACTCGTCGTAGAGCGGCGCCACCCCTTCCGGGGCCGGTCCTCCGAGAGCGCTGATGTAGTTCGTCAGAGCGTCGAGCCAGACGTAGACGACATGTTCTTCATCGTCGGGCACCGGGACGCCCCAGCGGAAGCTGGTGCGTGAAATCGACAAGTCTCGAAGGCCCTCTTGGACGAACGACTTGACCTCGTTGAACCGTGCATCGGGCTGCACGAACTCGGGGTGCGCTTCGTAGAAGTCGAGCAAGGGTTTTGTGTAGTTGCTGAGGCGGAAGAAGTAGCTCCGCTCCTTGATCCGCTCGACCGGCGCTCGGTGAATAGCGCAGAGATTGCCTTCAAGCAGCTCTTTCACCGTCTTGAAGGACTCACACCCGACGCAGTACCAGTCTTCGTAGTCGTCGAGATAAATGTCGCCCCGGTCTTCCATCATTTTCCAAAGCGCTTGGACGCTTTGGCGATGCTCAGCGGAGGTCGTCCGGATGAAGCCATCATGCGCGCAGTCGAGCTCCTCCCAGGCAGAACGAAAGGGTGCAGCCATGCGGTCGACGAACTCCTGCGGCGCCAAGCGCTCTTCTTTGGCGCGTCGCTCGATCTTGAGACCGTGCTCGTCGAGGCCAGTCAGAAAGTACGTCGGATTGCCCCGAAGGCGTTGGTAGCGCGATACGACGTCCGCGGCGACCGTCGAGTAAGCGTGCCCGATATGAGGTCGATCGTTGACGTAGTAGATTGGCGTAGTGACGTAGTATGGACGCGCCATTTCGCGCCCGAGACTAGCCAAATTCGGGCGAGACGCCACTACCGCAGGCCCCGGAGGCCAAACAGCAGCGAGTCGAGGGCAACCTGACGATTGGCGTTCTGACGCATGGATTCGATGCACGCGTGAATCAACGACACGCGTGCAGCGGCCGCGCTAGGGTCGATGAACGCAGCCCGTTGCTGAACCTCGTCGCCCCGCCCAGAAAACGCGAGGACTGTCGGGTCTTCTACAAGCGACGAGATCGCGAGGTCGCGATAGAAGCTTTCCATGGCGAGCAGTGCAAGCTCGAGGTCGTCCCGACGGCCGAGCTTCTCCGCAAAGTCGAGCAACGTACCGGGGCCTGATCCACGGACTGCCTCGTCCACCGAAAAGACGAAATCGGTCAGCTCTTCGACCGTGCCGTCGCGCGCCAACTCGAGGGCGACATCGGCCCTGCCCGCGCTCAACGCGATCGCAGGGGCGATCGATGTCTCGGAGAGCTCCTCCCTCTGCAGAATCTCTCGGAGGACAACCGTAGGCAGACGTCCGAAACGAACACGTTGACACCGTGAGCGAATCGTGGAGAGCAACGAGTCGGGCCGCTCGGAGGTCAAGATGAAATGCACGTTCGGCCGCGGCTCTTCCAGCGTTTTCAAGAGCGCGTTTGCTGCTTCCGACTGGAACTCGGGAAATGACACGTCGGCTTCTGGGAAGATGAAGAACGTCGACCCCGCTTCGAAAGGCGCGAACTGAGCAAGGGGCAAGATCTCGTTACGCAACACCTCGACCTGAATGTTGCGCTTGCCTTCGTCACGAGGTCGAAACACCCGCACGTCGGGGTGGATGCCCGCTTCGATTCGATCGACGACGTGGGGGTCACCACCCGCTACGACGTCGGTTGCAATCGCAATTGCGGTGAGCTCTTTGCCAACGCCGCTCGGTCCGTCGAACAAATAGGCGGAGGCGATTCGCCCGAGCTCGCGCGCGCGCCGCAGCGTTTGTACCGCTGCGTCTTGCGCCATCACGGCGTCGAGGCCGCTCACTTTACCTCGGCCCCAGGCGTGAAAATCGAAATGGCGATCGTCTGAATGGCGTCGACCACCTCGTCTGGGGACAGGGCGTCGGGGTCGACGAAGGCTTGCATGACGAGCCCGTCGAGCATGCCGATGACGACGCGAGGCAGCAGGTCGAGCGAGATGCGCGGCTCGAGGCCCAGTGAGATGAGATGTTCCTCTAGATATTCTCGAATCTGCCGCGCTCCAAGCTCGTAAAACTCGGCCAAGGTGGCCCGGAGCGACTCGTCATAGAGGCTCAACGCGAGCAGGTCCGCGACGACGAGAGCTTCGTCGGTGCGTTGCGCACGCGTCGCCCAAAGCTCCTCTAGTGATTTACGGAGCGCTTCGAAAGGCTTGTCCGAAGGCGACCATGCTTCGACCGTCCTTGCCTGCACCACATTGCACGCCGCCTCCAAAACCGCGTGAATCAACGCTTCCTTGGTCGGGTAGTGGTAGTGCAGCGCCCCCTTGCTCATGCCGGCTTCCTTGGCGATCTCAAGGAGGCTGGTTCGTGCGTATCCCTGTCGCGCCATCACGCGGATCGCGGCGTCGATGATCTGCTGGGAGCTGATCGCGCTTTTCGCGTACGCCATCCAAGCGCGAACATGACGCCTGCGCCCCATGCACGTCAACCGCCCTGATGCCCCGGCATCACGCTCGGATTGTGCTAAGAAGGCGCGAGTGAGCGACCCCGGCCATTCGTTGCCCAGGCTCGTCGAGCTGATGCGAACCCTCCTCGGTCCGAACGGTTGCCCGTGGGATCGCGAACAGACCCTCGAGTCGCTTAGGCAATACGTGATTGAAGAGGCCCACGAAGTCGTCGATGCGATCGACCGCGGCACGCCGGAAACGCTGCGCGAAGAGCTCGGCGATTTGCTGCTCCAAGTGGTTTTCCAGGCCGCTCTCACCGAGAGGAAAGGGTGGTTCGATATCGATGGGGTCGTCGATGCGATTTGTGACAAGCTCGTGCGCCGGCATCCGTGGGTGTTCGGCGATGAAGACGTGACCGACGCAAGCGGGGCAGTCGATGGCTGGGAGGCGATCAAACTCGCGGAGAAGAAGAACCGAGGCGCGCTCAGCGGGGTCCCGCAGGCATTGCCTGGGTTGCTTCGTGCGGTGCGCATCGGGGAGAAGGCGAGCTCCGTCGGCTACGACTGGCCAGACGCGGGCGGGCCCCGAGACAAGATTGACGAAGAGCTCAAAGAGCTGGATGACGCGGCGATGGCTGAGGATCGGGCCGCTCTCGAGCACGAGCTCGGCGATCTCTTGTTCGCGCTCGCTACGTATGGGCGCAAGCAAGGTCTCGATCCGGAGGCTGCCCTCCGAAAGTCGCTGAACAGGTTCTCCAACCGCTTTCGTCATTGCGAGCTTACGGCGCAAACCGAAGGAAAGGGCCTTCGCGACTACTCGGACGAAGAGCTCGACGTGTTGTGGGAGCGGGCCAAGGCAGCTGAGCGCGCCTAGGCGCTAGTGTGCGGCTTACCTCCCCGCGGGGTCCAGTCGTACCTCTCAGTCGCTCTCTCTGTGGGGACGTTAGACCACGAACGAGAAGTCTCTCGCACACTACGTTCTTGCATCAAGTTCTAGAGTCGGTCTTCCGGAAATGGCATCACCGCCTGAATCGAATCGGCGCCGACGAGCAGCATCAGCAACCGATCGACTCCAAGTGCGTTCCCTCCGCTTTCGGGCATGCCTTCCTCGAGCGCCTGAAGAAAGCGTTCGTCCACCGGATAGACCGGTTTGCCGGTAGCGCGCCGATCCGCCTGATCGCGCAACAGCCGCTGCCGCTGCTCGTCGGCGTCGGTGAGCTCGCCGAACCCATTGCAGAGCTCGATCCCTTTCAGGAACGCTTCGAACCGGTCGGCCATTCCGTTCGGTTTCAACCTCGCGAGCGAGGCCATAGAGGCGGGCCAGTCCGTCACGAAGACCGGGCCGTCGCTTCCCAATCGAGGCTGCACCTGATCGACCCAGATCCGAAAGAACGCTTCATCATCACCGGTCAGCGCGTCGAGCTCGACCCCCCCGTGCTCACGAAGCACATCCTCCACGGCGTATCGTGGCCACGGTCCTTTAACGCCTCGAAAAAGGGGATAGTCCCCTTTTTCGGTGAGATGTTGGATCAGGTCCTCCGTGTCGCCCATGATGCTTTCAGAGGTGGCGTGCGCCCGATACCACTCGAGCATGGTGAACTCCCGCTCGTGAAGGGCGCTCTTTTCGTCCGCGCGATAGCTCTTGGCAACCTGAAAGATCCGTTCGGCCCCCGACACTAGGAGCCGTTTCATCTGATACTCGGGGCTCGTGGCCAACCAGCCGACGCGTGCCCCGCGCGGGTCGTTCACTTCGAACGCCGAAAGATGAAGGTCGAGGCCCGGGGAGGGCACGATGTTGGGCGCTTCGACTTCCATGAACCCGCGCTCCTCGAAAAAGCGACGAATCGAACGAAGCAACCGGGCGCGGAGCTTCAGGATATCGAGAGGGGTCAGATCGGCGAATGCCGTCACAGCCTCACTCAGCCTTTGACGCGCTCCACGTAGTCACCGGTGCGCGTGTCAATTTTGACCTTGTCGCCGGCGTTCACGAAGAGCGGGACGTTGACCTGAAGACCGGTCTCCAGGGTGGCCGGCTTGGTCGTGTTGCTGCTCGTGTCGCCCTTGAAGCCTGGCTCCGTCTCTGTGACGCGTAGCTCGACGAACGTTGGAGGCGTGACCCCGATGGGACGACCCTCGAAAAGCATGATATCGCACTCGGTCCCATCCAGGAGATAGTTGACGTTTTCGCCCAGCTGCTCGTTGGTCAAAGTGAGTTGCTCGTAGCTTCGCGTGTCCATGAACACCCGCGAATCGCCTTCCGGGTAGAGGTACTGCATCGTCCGTTCTTCGGTGTCGGCCTTTTCGAGCTTCTCGCCGCTCCTGAAGGTCCGGTCAATCACGGCCCCGGTCATCATGTTCTTGATTCGCGTGCGAATGAACGCCTGCCCCTTGCCGGGCTTTACAAACTGATGCTCGACGACGGCGTACGGCACCCCGTCGATGAGCATTTTGAAACCCTTTTTGATGTCTGAGGTGTCTGCCATGGCGTCATTTCTCTCGGATCTGCTGGGAGGCAACGAGCAAATAGCTCGGCGTGTTGGGTTCGGGGTTGTTCTCGGCTGTGACCTGCATCTCGAAGTCACGGAGCGAGGTAGCGACGCTTGCTCGGCCGACGCGAGCTTCCGCATCGTACTCGAGGACGATTGCACGCTGGGGATCCTCGCCGACGACCACGAACCATAGCACGTAATCCGTCAGCCCTGGCTCGATTTGGCTCGGCGGCGGAAGCTCATCGAGTTGCACCGTGAAGAGCAGCTGACCACCGTCGATCTTTTCGATCCTGACGTCGCCGTGCACAGAGGGCACGTCAGCGCTTCCAACGATCGCGTAATCGGCCGGGCGATTGCAGCTCGCGACCGCCAAGACCGCGAACAGAAAGACATATCGCAACCCCACCAGAAACTCCTTGGGTCGGCTTGTAGGCGGCGTCTTGGGATACGTCAAGCGCTGGTCCTTGCCTCACGCGCGCGCCGGCGGTACTGCGACTTCATGCGAGACGTCGAAGACGAGGTGCGCGAGATCAAGAAAGAGATCGTCGAGAGCCGGGGCCTGATCATCAAGACCAACAATCTGGTCAATGCGCTGGGCTCCGACATCAAGTCGATCGCAAAACGGCAAGCCGGCTACGAGCGCCGTTTCAAGTGGGACAGCGGGATAGCCCTCGCGGTGATCGGGGTGCTGACCTTCTTGGGTCTCAAGTTCTATTACGACGCCCAACTGTCGGCCTATCGGTCCGACATGGGCAACGCCGAAACGGCTGCGGAAGAGCTTCGAGTCGACCTCGGCGACGAGGTGCGCCGTGCCGCCGAGCGAGCCAGTGCCGCGGCGCAGGCGGAGAAGTACTACGAGCTGATTCGAGCACGAAAGCGAGCCGAGGTCGTCGAGCAGTATCCGACGATGTCGAAGGCGGCATTGTCCCCTGCCGAGGCCGCTGTCTTCCGAGACTTCGAGCAGCAGTTTCGCCGCGACTTGTCGCTCGAGGTCTATAAGAAGGGGCTCGTGCTCTCAGAGGGTCGCAAGTACGCCGATGCCATCAAGCGTTTCGAGGAAGCGATCGAGCTCGATCCCGACGGGTCGAACACCCCGGCGATCCGGTCGGCCCTCGCGTTCGCGTTACGCAAGGACGGGAGGCCTGCCGAAGCACTCGTGCTCGCCCAACAGGTCGCCCAACAAGAAACGGATGCTGCGTTGCAACCCGACGGATGGTGGCTGACCGCGCTGTCGGCGCGCGATGTGGGTGATCTGGACACCTCGCGCGATGCGTTGCGCGTCCTTATCAACAAGTGGCCGCGTTCCGCGCTCTCGAGGGATGCACGACCACTGCTACGCGATGTGACGAAAGAGATCTACCTCGGGAAGAAGGGTGCCACCACGACGACAGCAGCTCCTGCGACGAGCCCGACGACCGACTAGCGTTGGTTTGTGGGTCGACTCACAACCCGGCGTGTGGCAGGTTGAAGTTTGATGGCCCGGCCGCGCATTGCATTCGTCGGTTCTGGTGGCGCCGCGAAAGGCGTTGCCCATATCGGTGTCCTTCGCGCAATGGAAGAGCTCGGCATCGAAGCCGACATCTGTGTGGGCGCCTCGGCGGGCGCGATCGCAGGAGCTTTCTACGTCCAGGGATATACCCCGGCGCAGATGGTCGACTGGTTTCGCCCCTTTTGGCGCCGAGGCCTCGAGGACCCGCCCCTAAAGGCTCGGTATTTCCTCGGGCTCCCGAATCGCGAGCAGCGCCGGAGCTGGGGCTATCTGACGAGTGGCCTCTTCTCGATCGATCGCTTTGAGCAGTTCGTCGCCGAACAACTGCCCACAGACGACTTTCGCGAGTTGGACAAGCACCTGCTGGTCACGGCGGCCGACATCGACGGTCGAGGCCGTGTCGTCTTCGGTCGTGGATATCGCGAGGACATCCCGATCAGCAAAGCCGTGGCTGCGTCATCGTGCGTTCCGATGCTGTTTCGTCCCCACAAAATCGGCGACCGCTTCTACGTCGACGGCGAAGTCGTCCGCACCCTGAGCATCGACCTCGCAGTCGAAGCCGGCGCTGATGTCGTCATCATTTCGAACGTGTACCGCCCGCACGTGAGCCGGGTCGGCAGCCCTTCTCTGGTTTTTCAAGGCGGTGCGGCAGTGGTCCGCCAGTCGCTGAACCTCATTCTCAACGAAAAAGAGAAGCGCGGCATCGACCTAATTCACCGGATGTACCCACAGATTCAGGTGCTCGTGGTGTCGCCTGACCTCGGACGGCTGCCATTCACGTCGAGGCTGCACGCCGGGACGATGCTCCGACGCGGTTACAGAGATGCCCTGCGCGTCCTGGCCAAAGCAAAACGTCGAGGCGTCTTCGAAGTCGCCCCCAACGTAAGAAGCATCGGCGAAGCGTAGGATCACCGGTGAATCGGGCTGCGGCGCGCGGCACGATCCACCTACTTCGCGAAAACAGTCCTGGGTCAGTGACCGTGTCGAGCTAGATCGGAGTGCCGTCGGTTAGGCACTCATCGAGGGCTGCTCTAAACGTGTCGACCATCTCGGTGGTCTCCTCTGTCCAGGGGTCGTCAACTGCGGGTGTGATGTAGAGCACATAGGCTGCATCGCCCAAGCGAGACAGGACACCTGGCGACAAGTTGATCCCTGGGTCGTAGCACGTTGAAGTTCCGTCGATACATTCGCGCGCACTGCCGGGTTCCCTCGCATCGACCCGGTAGCGGTCAACCAGCGCGATGTTGTCGACGAGCTCGATCAATCGGTCGTGTCGTTCGGGGCCAATGACTAGATCTCGCCAGCGGCTCGACTCACCCGCCAGCGTACTAACCTGGCAAGTCACATCCGGACCCGGCCTGACGACTAAGCTGGAGCGACCGTCGATTGTTGTTTCCCCGAAAAAGGCGTGAACGACTGGGAAATCGTCAATGATGATCTCGCCGCATCCGAGGACGCAGATGATGAAGCAGAGAATAACGCGCTCCATTTGAAGCTCCTGTCATACCTGCCCTGCACGAGGATCGTACCACTTTATCGAAAACCCGCATGTGTGAGCCACCCACCTGTTTTCGAGGAGTAGGTGAGTTGGGTCGCGCCGCAGCCTATGGGGGGCGGAGCCAGCGGTAGCCTCGGCGTAAAAGACGATTCTAACCGAATCCAAATCTCGGCAAACCCGGTACCGGTCATGGCCGACGAAGCCCCCCGTAGGCTGCGGCGCGGCCCGACTCACCGGTTGACGCAGAGTGCCTCCGGCATTGACGCTGGCACTGGCACTGGCACTGGCACTGGCACTGGCACTGGCACTGGCACTGGCATTGGCACTGGTACTGGCACTGACACTGGCGCTGACACTGTTACTGCGTCTGTTCGACTACCCAGCTGGCGTAGGGCTCAGCGACGTCGGAGGCTGGCAGGGCGACCAGCTCTGGCACCTCGTACGGGTGCTGTTCGTAGATCCACTCTTCGATGGCTTCGAAGTGCGATCGCCGCGTTTTGATCAACAGTTGGATTTCCGAGGCGACCTCGATCTTGCCTTCCCATCGGTAGAAGGAGCGAACCCCCGGAACGACCTTAACGCAGGCGGCGAGCCGTTCTTCGACTAATCCGGTGGCGAGACGCTCCGCCGTTTCGTCGTCTGGGACCGTGCAGAAGATGACGATGAGCTCGTGTGGGTCGGTCACGAGCCGAGTGTACTCAAAGCGTGTGGACCGTCACGTCGAGCCCACGATTGATCACCGCGACGGAGCGTTCCGGCACGATCTCGTAGCCCACGGGGGCGTCCTCGACGTCGGTGACGACCATCACGTAGCGGAGCTTGGTGCTCCCAGTCGGGGGTGGTTTGTAGTCGTCGGGCGGGTCGTGCATGCCCTGGCGCTCGACGTAGGCCATCGGTGCACCATACCGGAGCGCATACATCGAGCGACCATTGGTGAGAATGAAGCTCAAGCTGTTTTCGGTTGCGCCAACCTCTGCGGTGAGCCGTTCGACGAGCGCCACCGCCGTGCCGATCGCAGCCAGGGCCTGCGCCTCGGCGACGTCTGGGTTGTCGAGCTGTCCTGCGTCGTGAAGGAACGTCAGCACCGTGTGGAACAAATACTCGCTGTCGGTCTGCCCACGAATGTTGCGGCGAATGAAATCCGGAATCGTCTCGGAGAGGCTCGCGCGGATCGCGTCAAACCTACCGATCGTCCCTTCGTGCGCGAAGAGCCACTGCCGCATCCGAAACGGGTGTGCGTTCTCGGCGCGAAAGTCACCAACGGTGGGTTGCCGCAGGTGCAACACCGCGCAGTCGGAATGCACGTTGCCAGCGATGTGCTCCCAATCAACTCGCTCTGCAGTGCGCGTCGGTCGCTTCTTGTGCAGCACTTCGTCGCCATGATAGAAGCCAATCCCCCAACCACTCGCACTCGGCGGCGCCGTCTTTGGGTTCAACACCGCGCGCTCTTGGTAGAGCGCGTCGCGCATTCGATCTGCCCGGTTCGCCACGTATCCGATGAGCCTACTCATTGATTCACCATCGGAAGGTAAGTGGAGTGAAACATCATTGATCGATAAATCCAAAATACCACGCTGCGCGATCCTCATCAATGAAACCGGTGTCAGATGGCAACTTACACACGTACACAAAATGGGCGGTCCCCACAGGTTTGTGGTAGCGAGTAGTATGTCCGTCGCATTCGACGGTGCGCTGGATGACTACATTCAGCACCTGCGGGTGGAGCGGGGACTTTCGCAGCACACCGTGGACGGATACGCGCGCGATCTCGGACGCTTCGGCGCTCGGCTAGAGGACGACAAAACGCCTCTTGCCAAGGTCGATGAGGCCGACGTGGCTGGCTACTTGGTCACACTGTCGCACGAGGGCCTGAGCGCACGCACCCAGGCGCGAGCCTTGAGCGCGATTCGAGGTTTCTTCCGGTTCCTCGTTCAGGAGGGTCGGCGTAGCCGTGATCCTACGGAGCTACTGGAAGGACCGCGGCTGCTCCGCAAGCTCCCGGACGTGCTGAACCGCGACGAGGTTCTGCGGCTCCTCCAAGCACCGGCCGGCGACAAACCAAACCGAGTTCGCGATCGCGCAATGCTGCACACCATGTACGCCGCCGGCCTCCGCGTGACCGAGCTCGTGGACCTCGACCTCGGCGATTTGAATCTGGTCGAGGGTTTCCTTTCGGCCCTCGGCAAGGGCAACAAGCGACGCATCGTCCCGATCGGCGAGCATGCGAGGGTCGCGATGACGCAATACCTGAGCGAGGTGCGGCCCAAGTGGGCGCGACCGGCAAGCCGCGCCTGCTTCGTCACGGCTCGCGGCAAGGCGATGACTCGTCAGGGCTTTTGGAGCATCGTGAAGAAATACGCTCGAGCGGCAGGGATCACCAAACAGATCTCACCCCACAAGCTCCGGCACTCGTTCGCCACGCACCTTCTGGCAGGGGGGGCCGACCTCCGGTCGGTTCAGACCATGCTCGGACATGCCGATATCTCGACGACACAGATTTACACCCATGTGACGGGTGATCACCTTCGCAAGATGCACGAGCGGTATCATCCGCGAGGATAGGGATGATCACCGGTTCAGGTCGGTCTGCCAAACAATCGCCCGGCGTCACATCAATCGGTATCCTCATGGAAGATGTCGACGTTCGACGTATGGGTGATTCGTTTCTCGCCGGGTGGAGCTCCCCCCTCGGAGCGTTTGAAGAACGCGTTCGGCATCGATGACGCTAGCGCGCGGTCGCTCGAGCAGAACCTTCCCCGCGTCGTCAAACACGGCGTGGCCGCCAAAGAGGCGGGGGAAATGCGAAAAGTCCTCGAGTCGATCGGAGCGGTGGTCGAGTGCCGTCCTGCCCGGGACCCGAAACCATCGGCAGGACCCGGCCCCGCGGTATTCCAGCGGCCCGCCGAAGACCTTTTACCAGGCCGAATGTCGGCGATCGATCCGTTCGCGCCCGCCGCTCAACCCGACGTTCCGAGGATCTCGGTCGACGATCCCGTCGCTCCACGGCCGCCGCCGCCGCCGCCGACGAAGTCGGACGTGTCCGGAGTGCTTCGTCCGCCCTCTTCGGCGCCCCCAAGCTCGATCGATGAACTGATCCGAGCGAAGTCGCGCCAGCAACAACGAAACGTCTTCCTAAGGCAGGCTGTCGCGACGATCATGGCCGGCGTCGCGATTATTGGGATCGGTTGGCTCATGGGGAACTCGGTTTTTCGCGGCGACGCGGGCTGGGTCGGGATCGCTTTCGACGGAGTGGGAATTTACTTGCTCGGCGTCGGGGTGTGGGACCTATTCACGACGCTCAGGGGCTAGCGACGATGCAGATCACGATTCCGAAGTTGCTCTGGTTGATCGTCGCGTTTGGGCTCGCATGGAGCATCAATACGTGGCGACAACAAGCCGTCGCGCACGGGCTCGCCGCTGCCCGTGCAGGTGACCGCGGCGCTGCCGAGAGTTGGGTCGACCGTGCGCTCCGGGAGAGCGACTGCGAGCTTCACGAAGCCAAGACCTATTTGTCCTCAGCAACTCGTCAATACGTTCGTCGCCCGGACTATGTCGAGACGTTCGTCCACAAGCTCTATGACGGGGGAGCACCGAGTGTCGAGGTCTGTGATTCGGATGCGCTGGGCTTCAGGTTCGCCCACTATCTGGTCGTGACACTTCCTGAAGACTCGCGCGAGCAAGAGAGAGTCATCGCGGATGCTCAAAGCTTCGTCCGGCGTGATGCAGTCGTCTATCGCGGCGTGACCTCGCAGGAAGTCGAAGAAATCGTGCGCGGTTCGACCCTGGTCGGTGAGACCCGCGTGCTCGTCGATTTGCCTGCCGAAGCACGTTAGTCTCGGTTCGGGCGCCTCCACGTCGTTGTGCTATACGCGGGAGGCCGCGGCGCTGGGCCACGGTCCCGCACGCGCACTACTCGGAGGCACTCGCGTAATGGCAGACTTTCCGCAGCCGACTTCCGGCACCCCTCTACGCATGGGGGCCGACGAGCATCTTCAAGTTCCCGACGATCCCATCATCCCCTTCATCGAGGGCGACGGCACGGGCCCTGACATTTGGCGAGCGTCGCAGCGTGTCTTCGACGCCGCCGTAGACAAGGCGTACGGGGGTGAGAAGAAGATCGCGTGGTGGGAGGTCTACGCGGGCCAAAAAGCCTACGACAAGTTCGGAGAGTGGCTACCTGCGCCGACCGTAGACGGGTTTCGCGAATACCTCGTCGGGATCAAGGGCCCACTGACGACACCGATCGGTGGTGGCATTCGCTCGCTCAACGTCGCGCTTCGCCAGATGCTGGATCTGTATGTGTGTTTGCGACCGGTTCGTTGGTTCGAGGGCGTGCCCTCTCCAGTCAAGGCACCGCAGGATGTTCACATGATCATTTTCCGCGAGAACACGGAAGACATCTACGCCGGCATCGAGTGGGAAGAAGGCACCGAGGACGCGAAGAAGATGCTGGCGATCTTGAAGAATGAGTTTCCGGATCGCTTCGAGAAGATCCGGTTCCCCGACACGACCGGCTTGGGCCTCAAGCCAGTCTCGAGGGAAGGCACCGAGCGACTCGTCCGCGCTGCCATCGAGTATGCGCTCGCTCACGAGCGCAAGAGCGTGACCTTGGTCCACAAGGGGAACATCATGAAGTACACTGAGGGAGCCTTTCGTAATTGGGGCTTCGCAATGGCCGAGCGCGAGTTTGGCGACAAGGTGTACACGTGGAGTCAATGGGACCGCACCAAGGAAGCCAAGGGCGAAAAAGCGGCCAATGCAGAGCAGTCGGCAGCGCAGGAGCGTGGTGCCATCATCATCAAGGACGCGATCGCCGACATCGCGCTTCAGCAAGTGCTGACACGACCAAAAGAGTTCGACGTCATCGCGACCCTGAACCTCAATGGCGACTACCTTTCCGACGCACTTGCGGCTCAGGTCGGAGGCATCGGCATCGCGCCGGGCGGCAACGCGAACTATGTCACTGGCCGCGCGATCTTCGAAGCAACGCACGGAACTGCTCCGAAGTACGCCAACCAAGACAAGGTGAATCCGTCGTCGGTCATCCTCAGCGGCGAGATGATGTTTCGCCATCTTGGCTGGGATGAGGCTGCCGATCGGGTGATCAAGGGGGTTGAAGGCGCCATCGCTTCAAAGCGCGTGACGTATGACTTCGCCCGCCTGATGGAAGGCGCGACGACCATCAAATGCTCCGAATTCGGTGACAACATCATCGCGCACATGGGCTGAGGCGCCACCTGCTCGGAACGGACTCCCTCTAAGGAGGACAGCACTGTGAACATTCACGAGTATCAAGCGAAAGAGCTCTACCGGAATTACGGAATCCCCGTGCCGCAGGGCATCGCCTGCATGTCGGTCGAAGAAGCGAGCGCAGCGGCGAAGAAGCTCATCGAGGAGACTGGCAACGAAGCCGTAGTCGTGAAGGCACAGATTCACGCCGGAGGCCGGGGCAAGGCTGGCGGCGTGAAGGTCGTCAAAGGTGTCAAAGCGGCAACCGAGGCCGCGACAGACATCCTCGGCAAGACTTTAGTGACCCATCAGACCGGCCCAGAAGGCAAGGTCGTGCAGCGGCTCCTCGTCGAACAGGGTCTCGCCATCAAGAGCGAGCTCTACCTCGCGCTGGTCGTCGATCGAGAGGCGCGTCGGGTTGCGATCATGGCGTCGACAGAGGGCGGCATGGACATCGAAGAGGTTGCGGCCCGCACCCCGGAGAGAATTTCCACGGTGCACATCGACCCGGCCGTCGGCCTCCAAAGTTACCAGACGAGACAGCTCGCCTTTGCGCTCGGCCTGTCGAAGCAAGAGCAAAAAGGGTTCAGCAGGCTCCTCCGCGGTCTCGCAACGCTCTTCATCGACGAAGATTGCTCCATCGCCGAGATCAACCCGCTCATCCTAACCGAAGACGAAAGGGTCATCGCCCTCGATGCCAAGGTGAACTTCGACTCGAACGCCGACTTTCGGCACGAGGCCTACTGGAGCTCGGTCCGCGACTTCACCGAGGAGGCCCCAACCGAAACCGAGGCGAAGGAAGCGGGGCTTTCCTACATCCAGCTCGACGGTAATATCGGCTGCCTCGTCAATGGCGCCGGCCTCGCGATGAGCACGATGGACACCATCAAGTACTACGGCGGAGAGCCTGCAAACTTCCTCGACGTCGGGGGTGGTGCCGACCAAGAGGCGGTAACCAAGGCGTTCAAGATCATTCTTCAGTCCGAAGCCGTGAAGGGCATCTTCGTGAATATCTTCGGCGGAATCATGCGTTGCGACACCATCGCCAATGGCGTCGTCGCCGCAACCAAGGAGCTCGGCCTGAAGGTGCCTTTGGTCGTTCGACTGGAGGGGACGAAGGTCGAAGCAGGCCGGAAGATCCTCGATGAGTCGGGCCTCGCGATTACGTCGGCTGCCACGATGGCCGAGGGCGCTCAGAAAATCGTCGAGCTGGCGAAGGGATAACCGGAATGTCGATTCTCGTAGACAAGAACACCAAGCTCGTCGTTCAGGGAATGACCGGGAGCGTCGGCAAGTTCCACACGGAGCAGATGCTTGCGTACGGGACCAAGGTCGTAGCTGGCGTGACTCCGGGCCGGGGTGGGCAGTCCTTGATGGATGTCCCGGTCTTCAACACCATGCGGGAGGCCGTGAAGCAGACAGGCGCCAACGCGTCCTGCATCTTCGTGCCGCCGCCCTTTGCTGCGGACGCCATCCTCGAGGCCGCCGATGCGGAGATTCCCCTGGTCGTGACCATCACCGAAGGCATCCCGGTGATGGACATGATCAAAGTTCGACGCGTTCTAGATTTACAGAATAAGACCCGACTCATCGGGCCAAACTGCCCCGGCGTCATCACCCCGGATCAGTGCAAGATCGGCATCATGCCGGGCCACGTCCACAAGGCCGGGCGCATCGGCGTCGTGTCGAAGAGCGGCACTTTGACGTATGAGGCCGTGGGTCAGCTCACTGCGCTCGGCATCGGCCAAAGCACTGCGGTCGGGATTGGCGGTGACCCGATCAACGGCACCGACTTCATCGACATCCTGAAGCTCTTCAACGACGACCCGGACACGGATGGGGTGATCTTGATCGGGGAGATCGGCGGCAATGCCGAAGAACAGGCCGCGGCCTGGATCAAAGAGAACTTCCGCAAGCCGGTCGCCGGCTTCATCGCGGGTCGAACTGCGCCGCCAGGCAAGCGCATGGGTCATGCGGGCGCCATCATCAGCGGCGGCAAGGGCACGGCAGATGCGAAGATTTCAGCCCTCGAGGATGCTGGCGTGAAGGTCGCGCCGACGCCGTCCGACATGGGCACCACCCTGCAGAGCCTTCTCTAAGGAGGGATAGAACGATGTCGAAGAAACCGATGCGTGTCGTGGTCACCGGGGCCGCGGGTCAGATTGGCTACAGCTTGCTATTCCGCATTGCGGCCGGCGACATGCTGGGGAATGACCAACCGGTCATCCTGCAACTGGTCGAGATTTCGCCGGCGATGAAGGCGGTCGAAGGCGTCATGATGGAGCTCGAAGACTGCGCGTTTCCGCTGCTTGCCGGGATGGAATCGAGCGACGATCCAACCGTCGGCTTCAAGGACGCCGACGTGGCTCTATTGGTCGGTGCACGGCCGCGCAGCAAGGGCATGCTCCGCAAAGACTTGCTCGAGGCGAATGCTGGGATCTTCACCGGGCAGGGCAAAGCGCTCAACTCGGTCGCCAGCCGCGACGTCAAAGTGCTCGTGGTAGGCAACCCTGCGAACACCAATGGCTACATCGCGATGAAGAAGGCGCCCGACCTAAACCCCTCGTGCTTCACCGCGATGGTCCGGCTCGATCAGAACCGCGCCACGTCGCAAGTGGCCGCCAAGACCGGTCGCCCGGTCACCGACATCAAGAAAGTTACAATCTGGGGCAACCACTCAAACACCCAGTACCCCGATCTCTTCCATGCCGAGATCGACGGCAAGAGCGTCGCGGCCATCATCGACGATCAGAGTTGGATCGAGGACGATTTCATTCCGACCGTGCAACAGCGCGGCAAAGCGATCATCGATGCGCGCGGCCTCTCGAGCGCGGCGTCCGCAGCCAATGCAGCGATCGACCACGTACACGACTGGATGCTCGGTACCCCGGAGGGCGATTGGGTTTCGATGGCGGTCCCCTCGGACGGTAGCTACGGTGTTCCCGAGGGCCTCGTCTACGGCTTTCCGTGCACCTGCAAGAACGGGCGCTGGTCGATCGTCCAAGGCCTTCAGATCAACGACTTCAGCCGCGCCAAAATGGATGCCACCACTGCCGAGCTCCAAGAGGAGGCTGCCGCGGTCGCGCATTTGCTCTAGGCTCCAGAAACCACGCCTGGGGGTCCACCATGCGAAAGCCACGATTGGTCGAAGAGCACGAAGCAGCAGGGCGACGAGTCGACGTCGATGGTCACAAGATCTTCGTGCGAGAAGAGGGGCAGGGCGAGCCGGTTCTCTTGCTGCATGGTGTGCCCTCGAGCTCCTTCTTGTTCCGCAAGATGCTCGCGCCGATCGCCGAGGCGGGTTTTCGCGCCATCAGCTTCGATTTCCCGGGCGTAGGGTTGAGCGATAAGCCGAAGAACCTAGCGTACGATTGGCATGCGCTCTCGAAATGGGTAGGGCACGTGGTCGACGCGCTCGAGCTCCCTCCCGTGCATCTGGTCGTGCACGACATCGCAGGCCCAATCGGGGTCGAGTGGGCCATCCACAATCCGGTCAAAGTCCGATCGATCACGATCACCAACACGCTCCTCGACGTCGCGCATTTCTCGCCGCCGTTTCCCATGTGGACGTTCCGAGTTCCGGTGATGCGGCACCTGGTGTTCGCCACGATGAACACCCCGACGATGCTGCAGCTATTCCGCCAAACCGGCGTCAGGAACCCCGAAGCGATCGATGAAGACACCATCGCCAGCTATATCTATCTATTGAAGGCGAACGGGGGGCACCGTAGCTTCCTCGAGATCATGGCCGGCTTTGATCTAACCGAGCAGCATCGCGACTGGCTTCGAGACGGCCTTCTGGCGATCGACAAACCGATGCAGTTGATCTGGGGCGAGCAAGAAATCGCGATCCCCAAGGCGCAGCTCGATTACATCTGCCAGGCGTTTCCGCTTCGCGCGGAGCACATGGTCGAGGCTCGGCATTTCCTCCAAGAGGAGCAGCCCGAGGTCGTCGCGGCGCATATCACCTCGTTTGCCAAGGGCATTGCCGACCAACCAAAACGCGCTACAAACGCGCCGAGTTGATCAGAGAAATCAGCCGATAAAAGGAGCCAGAATGGCCGTCGAACGCACCCTCAGCATCATCAAGCCCGATGCTGTCGAGCAGAACAACATCGGAAACATCCTCGCCATGATCCAGGGCGCCGGCCTCGAGATCATCGGCATGCGGATGCTGCAACTCAGTCGCGCCCAGGCCGAAGGCTTCTACGAAGTTCACAGGGACCGCCCGTTCTTCGGCGAGCTAGTCGAGTTCATGACACGAGGCCCAGTCGTCGTGGCGGCGCTCGAGGGCGATAACGCCGTCGCGCGCTACCGCACGCTCATGGGCGCCACTGATCCGGCCGAGGCGACCGAGGGCACCATTCGCAAAGCGTACGGCACCGACATCGGTGAAAACGCTTGCCACGGCTCGGACAGCGTGGAAAACGGCAAGATCGAAGTCGGTTATTTCTTTCCCGAGTACGTCCTCAGGTAGCCGATGCCGGACGCGACCGAAAATCAGCTACGCCCATTGATCGAACAGGCCTTCGAAGACCGTTCGAAGCTCGCCGACGCTCAGTATCGGCAAGCGGTCGAAGAGACGATCGCGCTCCTCGACCAGGGCAAGATTCGAGTCGCCACCAGGGGCGATGACGGAGAGTGGACGGTGCATGCTTGGGCCAAGCAGGCGATCCTCCTCTACTTCGGTGTTCGCCGGATGGAGCGCGTCGAAGTCGGCGCGTACGAGTACCACGACAAGATCCCGCTCAAGAAGAACCTCGACAAGCAAGGGATCCGCGTGGTCCCACCAGGCACGATTCGCTACGGTGCACACATGGAGCCCGGCTCGATTCTCATGCCCGGATACGTGAACATCGGCGCGTACGTCGGTGCCGGCTCGATGGTCGATACGTGGGCGACCGTCGGTTCGTGCGCCCAAGTCGGTAAAGGAGTCCATCTTTCGGGCGGGGTTGGCCTCGGTGGCGTGCTCGAGCCCCTCGGCGCCACGCCGGTCATCATCGAAGACGGCGCATTCATCGGCTCCCGAGCGATCGTCGTAGAGGGCTCGCGCATCGGCGAAGAAGCGGTTCTCGGTGCCAACGTGGTGATCACGGCGAGCACCAAGATCATCGACGTCACCGGCACCGAGCCGGTCGAGATGCAGGGCTACGTGCCCCCGCGCTCGGTGGTCATCCCCGGCACCCGCACCAAAAAGTTCCCAGCAGGCGAGTATCAGATCCCGGTCGCGTTGATCATCGGCCGGCGAAAGCCGAGCACCGACAAGAAGGTGTCGTTGAACGACGCGTTACGAGACTTCGGCGTCTCCGTTTAGTGTGCGGACCTTTCTCCCGCACACTAGTGGTTGAAGTTTACCGTTCAGCGTCGGCGTTTAGTGCGAGGGTTGGTGGGTTATCCTTTGCCCACTGGTACGCCATGTAGGACGAAACCAGGTGACACACCCAACCGAAAAAGCCTCCGGTGCCGAGCCAGAGGCCTGGCGTGATGATCAACCAAACCACCCCGCGAAGAAACTTGCCGTTGTAGATCTGACCTGCGCCTGGAAGGACGAAAGACAGAATAGCCGCGGTTCCCGGGCGGTCCACCTACTTAAAATGGGTCCGCCCGCGGGATTGTCAACCGCGCTCGATTGCACTGCGCCCCAAACTCTGACACCCACCAGGATCGTGGAGCTTCCGGAACAGGCATCAACCGGCCCCCAGGATGCGATCGCGCGTCTACCGCACGAATGGGAGCAGACCGTTACGTCCTGGGGTGAGCCGGCCTACCGGGGACGCCAGGTCTTCGAATGGGTCCACCGCCACGGCGTCCTCGATCCTGCCGAGATGAGCAATCTCCCTAAGGCGTTGCGGGCGCGGCTTGCGGAAGACGGCGTCTCCTGGCCGCTCGAACTGGTTTCGTCGCACGTATCGGACGACCGCACCAACAAGTTGCTCGTCGCGATGCCAGACGGGGAGCGAGTCGAGACCGTTCTGATCCCCCAGCTTCAAGACTTGAGTGTCGTCACCCAATGCGTTTCGAGCCAGGTGGGCTGCGCCATGGGTTGCGTGTTTTGCGCGTCGGGCGTTGCTGGATTGAAGCGCCAGATGAGCGCCGCTGAGATCGTGGCCCAGGTATTGCTCGGGCGACGGGAGCTCGAATCCGATCAACGCATCCGTAACGTGGTGTTCATGGGCATGGGCGAACCGCTCCACAACTACGAAGCCCTCGCTCGTGCCCTCGTTCTGCTCACCCATCCCGATGGTATCGACCTCTCCAAGCGGCGGGTCACCGTGTCGACCAGTGGCTTGGTCCGCCAGATCGATCGCCTCGGCCGGGACTTCGGCGGGCAGGTGCAGTTGGCAGTTTCGCTTCACGCGGTCCGCGACGAAGATCGAAGCGCCATCATGCCGATCAACCGCAAGCATGGACTCGACGAGCTGATGGCCTGTTTGCGGCGCTATCCGCTCTCGAAGCGTCAGCGGATTACCATCGAGTACACGCTGATCAAGGGCGTGAACGACTCCGTCGCCGACGCCAACGCGATGGTCAGCCTGCTACGCGGCATTCCGGTCAAGGTGAACCTCATTCCGATGAACCCTATCAGCGCGTCTGATTTGCGGGCTCCGGACGCCTCGCACGTGACGCGCTTTCAGGAGCGCCTCACCCAGCGTGGCATGTCGGTTTTCGTTCGCAAGACACGCGGCGACGACGTTGCAGCCGCTTGCGGGCAGCTCGCGTTTCACGGAGAGCCCCGTAGAACGAGGCACACCTCGTCGCGAGGCTAGCTAGCCCCGCGACGATGACGTGACAGGCTGCCGCGTGCTTCTAGGGCTTTGACGATGTCGGCACGCTCCTTGTCGACGTCCTCGGGCGTCTTGATCGGCTGAAACCGTGCGTCGGGACCGTGGCGCTCGACACGAAGGAATGCCGGGTCGAGGAACGCCGTCAGCTCACCGACGAGGCGCTCGAATTGCACGGCCGGCTTGCCGTCGACTGTCTTGTTCACCGCGAACCAGGTCAAGGGAAACTCCGCGTCGATCGATCTCGCATCGAGGACGAAGGTATTGGTGTTGAACACCGGGATCCGTTCCTGGTCGAAGTCTGCCGGAAATCGGAACGACTCCACGATTTGTGCCCGGCCGTCGACCCGCGCCGGCGCGCCTCCTTTGTCTCCGCGCTCCTTTGGCGCCATCTCGGCCGTGAGCGCGGCTCCGGCTTTGATGTGCGCGCCGATGACCGCGGGGTCGAGCGTCGCCGTGAGGTTGTCGACATTGGACATCATCAAGGTCCGCCCGCCGCTGCTGTGAAAGCTCTCCATGATGCCAGAGCGCCGAAGCGCAAAAGTGAGGTCGCCGTGCCCCGGTGCATACGGGGAAAGCGCGCCCGCTTTGTCGCGGAAGAGCTGACCCTCGGGCGTCAGACGGAGGGAGATGAACTGTGGGAAGGTCTTGATCGGACAACGATCGGTCGTGAGGGACTCCGCCATCTTTCGGAGCACGTCATCGGTCGCGAAGCTCGTCATCAAGTAGACGGGAATCCGCGCGTCGCAGCGTTGCGCCGTGGCGGCGATGTCGCGCAGCTTCAGCTCCAAGAACGAGGCGCCATCGAGGACTTCCACCGCGGCCTTGACGGCCCCGCCAAAACGCGTTGCCATCCCACCTGCGAGGATGACGGCTGCCACCTCGCCTCGGTGCATCGCCTCCGTGCCGAGCTCCGTCAGCTCGCGTCGAAGGTCCCCGCCGATCGGGGGAAGCGCCTTGAGATCGCCTTCCTCCGGGGGTTCCACATTGCCGCGGATCCGGTTCTGTTCGGAGCCCGCGGTTCCTTCGGCCAACCGCTTTTGTAAGGATTCGAACGGAATGTCCTCGAATCCGTATCTTTGAAGAAGTTGCAGGGTTTCGTCGTCTATGTCCCGTGAGTCCATCTAAATCGCCCAAACCCAAGCACTTTCTGACGAACCTGTCGAGCGGGCCGCGCCTGCTCATCGAAGGGGGGGTGACGGCGGGTCGATCCGGACGTACACCTGAAAGAAGGTTTCCCATGCCATTCGCAGCGTCCTTTCTCGCACTCGTCGCCTCGCTGATCGTGGGCGCGATCGCCCTTCCTGCAGGTGCACAATCCTACGATCGGTCGGATGGTTACGTGGGGGAGACCGAGAACCAGGAGCCCGTGGTCGGTCGTGACGGCTACATTCGAGACGACGTCGCAGTCGAACAGGACCCGACCAACTACATCGTGATCGAAGAGGGGCAGGGCGCGAGCCAGGAGATCGAAGGCGAGACCGTGATCGTCGTCGAGGAGCCGCAACCCACCGCCGCCACCGAGAAAGCTCCCCCGGCGCCTACGACGGTGATCGTCGAGCGGCCGGTGGCGCCTTACGATGGGGCGATCTGGGTCGATGGGTACTGGTATTACGGCTCGGGCGGTTATGTCTGGGTCGACGGACACTACGTGGCACCGCGTACTAACTACGTGTTCGTTCACCCGCGCTGGGATTACTACGGCTCCGTTTGGTACTTCGTCCCCGGCTACTACCGACCGTGCAGCGTGTGGGTCAGCTTTGGGTACTACCGCCCCTTCTTCTACTACCCCCCTTATTACAACGCCTACTACTACCGCGCCCCGTACTACTATCCGCGCTACTACGGTCACTACGGAAGGCGGGGTTACTCCTCGTACCCGCAGGGTCGCGGCTATCCCGTCCGACGCACCACCGCGCGTGAAACCGGACATCGGGGCTACTCACAGCCGAGTCGATCGCGAACCTACGGAAGAGCGCCTGCCGTTGATCGCTCGCCAGGCTCAGCGTCTCGCACCCGCACGGTCGACCGCGGCGGAACCCGTCCGGCGCGGACGGGCACCTTGAGCCGAACGACGTCGACCCGGACCGCGACGGTCGATCGAATCCGCCCAAGCACGACTCGGACCTCGACCGTGACGAGGACAACGCCGAGCACGATGCGAACCGGGTCGATCGTTCGGACGCCGCCGCGAACGGGCACTACTCGGGCCAACGCCGTCAACCGAACGCGAACCAACGCGCCCTCGCGCACGAGCACCGTCAGTCGCCCGAGCTCCGGGCCCTCCCGGAGCGGCACCGTCGGTCGCCCGAGCTCCGGGCCCTCCCGAAGCGGCACCGTCAGTCGCTCGAGATCCAGGTCCTCCCGAAGTGGCACTGTGGGCCGCTCGAGACCTAGCCCTTCCAGGAGTTTCGGCTCTTCGCGTTCCGGGGGCTCTCGCAGCACAGGGCGGTCTTTTGGCGGCTCTAGGGGCGGGCGATCCACCTCGACGGCCCGAGGCCGCTGAACCCCTTCGTCGACTCTTTGCCGTTGCGGTGGGGGGGTGTAACCCTACATGGGGGAAGCGGAGCCCACCCCCAAGGACCATTTCGTGCACCACCGCTACCGAGAGCCTGTTTTCGTAGCGTTCGTGATCGCCCTGATCGCGTCGATATCGGTCCATTTGCCGGTCTACGAAGTTCTCGGCGATCTGGCGGACCACTTCCGGGCCCTGGCTGAGGAAGCCAGAAAAAAGAGCGACTTCGAGCCGGTCGAGGTGGAGTTCGACGTTCCCGACAGCTCTACCGCAGAGGCCCCCACGCCAAAGAAGCGCCAGAGCGCCAAGCGCCGCGCCAAGCCGCCGGAAAAGGTGGCCAGGGCCGTAGCGCAGCAAAGGAATCAGCAGGAGAAGCGCCCGCCGCCCCAGGAGCTGCTGAACCGTCAAGCGATTCAGCAGCGCAGCCAAAACCCCGATGTGGAGCCACCGCCTGATGCTCAATACATCGCGCAGGAGAACCAGCGGGTCGAAGAGGAAACCGCAGCGAGAGTTCGCAACTACAACCGTGACGACGAGGAGACTGCGGTCGGTCGGCAGCAGAAACCCACGTCGACCCTCGACAAAGAGGGTAATTCACAAGACGAAGAGGTCGCGGACGCTAGGGACAAGCAGGGCAGTGAAGCGCGAACCGTTACCGAGGATGAGGCCAAGCGGGAGCGCCCCGACAAGGCCATCGACGCGGATCCGATCAAGGCCGAGCGAGTGGCGAGCGAGTCGCCGAACGGCCGGCGCGCCGACACGACCGGCGATCAAGCCAGTAGGCAGGGCGACAAGACGATCACAATCACCGATTCTGCGGGCACGTTCACGATCGGTCGGCCGAGCCGCGCTGGGCAAGGTGGTGGTCAGCGCGCGAAGGGACGCGGGCCGGGGACCGAGCTCACTTGGTCGAAGTTCGAGGCGGCGGTCGGCTCGGACAAGCTTCGTGAAGATCGACGCGCCCGAATCGCCGAGCACAAATCCTCCCAACAGGGTGTGTCACGCGAAAAGAACTGGGACCAGTTCCGCGCGGCTATCGAGAACTTCACGCCGGCAGTCAAGCCCGGTGCTCAAACCGCGCTCAATGCTGCGGCATCCCCCTTCGCAAACTACATTGCCGCGGTGCACCGCCGGATTCACCGACAGTTTGCCGATCGGTTCCTTCGGAACCTCCCCATGTTCGCCGGAAGCCCCTACTCAGATCCGACGCTCATGACCAAGCTCGAAATCGTCCTCAACCAGGACGGGTCGGTGCACCGGGTGGGGATCGCGCGGACCAGCGGGCTTTTGCCGTTCGATTTTGGCGCGTTCAACTCGGTCTTGCGGGCGCAGCCATTTCCGCCGGCGCCAGGTTCGATCCTGAGCGGCGACGGGCGCGTCTACTTCCACTGGGGCTTCTACAAGAACCAGCGGCAATGCGGGACGTTCAACGCCGAGCCCTATATCCTTCCCAATCCTCCGGGAACCCCGGCCCAGCGCGACGGGCTCACCGACGCCCCGGATTGGGACACGGTCGTGCCTGAAGGGTCAACCCCGACCTGGCGCACGCGCGAGGAGCCCGACAACTCGGAGGACGAGCCCGAAGAGGAACAGCCGCGACAAAACAAGTCGCCTCCCGCCGAGCCGAAGGACGACGACGACGCGCCCAAGGTGCCTCCTGCGCCGCGCGGCTCCGCTGTCGGATGACCCGCGCCGAGCTCACCAAGCGCGTCAAAGAGGAAGCCGAAGCGATCGGGTTTGCACGCGTCGGTATTGCAGCGGCCGGCCCGCTCGATTCCGAGGGTGAGCGGCTCGATGCTTGGATCGCGGCTGGCCGTCACGGTCAGATGGCATGGATGGCCCAAACCGCGCCCGTCCGGAAGGACCCAGGTCATCCCGACATGCTCTCCGGTGCGAAAAGCGTCATCGTCTTGGCGGCACCCTACCTCCGGTCGAGCGATTACGAAGGACCGTCCCCCGGCCGGATCGCAAAGTACGCATTGGGGCGGGACTACCACGCCGTGCTTGCCAAGAAGGCGCGCCGGCTGCAAGGGCTCCTGCGCGACTCCGGCTACGTCGCGCGCGTGGCGGTCGATTCGAAGCCGGTGTTCGAGCGCGCATGGGCCGAGCGGGCGGGCGTTGGCTTCATCGGAAAGAATTGCTGCCTCATCGTGCCGGGGATCGGCTCGCACGTCTTTTTGGTCTGCATCGTCACGACCGCACCCCTCGTCGCGGACGGGGCGATGAGGCGCAAGTGCGGCACGTGCACGCTCTGCCTCGAAGCGTGCCCGACCCAGGCCTTCGAAGAGGCGCACGTCCTCGACGCGCGAAAGTGCATTTCATACCTCACCATCGAGCATCGGGGACCCATTCCCGAGGAGCAACGAGCCGCGCTAGGCCCATGGATGTTTGGGTGCGACGTCTGCCAGGACGTATGCCCCTACAATCAGACCTCCGCGACCGCGGGGGCTCCCCTAGACGCGTTCGCGGTCGGAGACCGATGGCGGGGCGTCGACGCTGCCGCGCTCCTCGAAATGGACGACGAATCGTTCCAAACCTGGGCACGAGGGTCGGCGGTGAAACGTGCCCGACACGAAGGTTTGGCCCGGAACGCCGCGTTGGTACTCGGGAATCGGGGGAGGGAGATCCACCTACGGGTGCTGGAAGACGCAAAGCAGAACCACGCCTCGGCGGTGGTGCGGGACGCGGCAGCGTGGGCGAGCACGAGGCTCAAGCGTCGGTTGGCTCCTTCAGAATAGACTCGAGCGCCTCGAGGACCTGCTCGAGCCCGGTGCGCGTAGCCGAGCTCACGCCAAAGACCTGATAGCCGCGTGCCTCGAGCTCGATCTTTACGCCATCGAATGCTTGCCGCACTTCTGGCAGGTCGAGCTTGCTGACCGCGACGATCATGGGCCGTTCGAGAAGGCGGGCATCGAAGCGCTCGAGCTCGGTCATGAGACCGTCGAAGTCGGTGATCGGGTCGCGTTCGGGGTCGGGGTCGACGCTGATCATGTGCAGGAGGACGCGGGTGCGTTCGACGTGCTTGAGAAACCGAAGCCCCAAACCAGCACCTTCGGAGGCGCCTTCGATGATGCCTGGGATGTCTGCGATAACGAAGGTTCGGTCGACCCCTAGCGAAACCACGCCGAGGTTCGGTACCAGTGTCGTGAATGGGTAATCGGCAACCTTGGGTCGCGCCCTCGACACCGTCGCGATGAAGGTACTCTTGCCGACGTTCGGGAAACCGACCACACCGACATCGGCCAGGAGCTTGAGCTCGAGCCGGATGCGACGGCGCTCACCGGGTTCGCCGGCTTCTGCGCGACGAGGCGCCCGGTCGTAGGGGGTGGCGAACTTTATGTTGCCGCGTCCGCCACGTCCCCCCTTCGCAGCGACGAACTCCGCTCCTGAGCGATCGAGATCTGCGAGCTGCGCTCCGCTCTCGTCGTCGTACACCTGGGTGCCGACCGGAACCTCGATCCGAACGTCGGCCCCGGCCTTTCCGAATTGATCCTTGCCGCGTCCGTCCTCGCCGCGTTCGGCGCGGACAACCTTGCGGAATCGAAGGTCGAGGAGGGTCGTCATGCGGTCGTGCGCCTCGAGGATCAAGCTTCCTCCGCGACCGCCATCGCCGCCGGAGGGGCCTCCGAGGGGCACAAACTTTTCCCGTCGAAACGCGACACAGCCGTTGCCGCCGTCGCCCGCGACGACTTCGAGCGTAACCTCGTCGACGAAGTCCACGCTCGTCAGTACGTCGAGGGGTAGGCGGGGGCAACCGACTTGGGACTCGAACAAATCCACCGGATGCGTACACTACACCTACCCGTAGTCTGCTGCCCCGATGCAGAGCCCGTGCCCTCAGAAGCAAGAATCATCCAAGCTTTGTACGCCAATAGCTTGGAAACAATCAGGTTGACGGAATCACTGAGTATCGAACCAGGGGATTTCGGCACGCGAGCTGCGCTCACCGACCGTCTCATGGAGCTTCGCCAAATCGCCGCCGAGCACGGGTTGGGTCACTTGGAGGCCTCGGTGCGGGCGGTGCTCGATCAGTTGAGGGAAGAGTCGTTCAGCCCAGCTTCGGTGCATGCAGCCGAGGTGCTCGCCCGTCGATGTCAGGAGCTGGCTCGGGTCCCCAGCCGGTCTGGGACCCACCCGGTCGTGACGGAGCCAAGGGCTCCGGGCGAGACCCTAGGGTCGTTTAGCCTTCGGGGGCGACGCGTGGTGGTCGCCGATGACGATGCCGAAGTGCGTTGGTCTTACGTGGGTATGCTTCGAGAGGCGGGTGCGAGGGTTGTCGAGGCGACGGATGGCGTGCGGGCTCTCGAGCTCGCGCGCTTGGCGGCGCCCGACCTGATCCTCGCCGATATCTTGTTGCCGCGGCTCGACGGCCTCGCCCTGTGTGCCGCAGTCCGGCGTGAGCCCAGCCTCGATGGGGTTCCCGTCGTTCTCCTGTCCTGGAGGGATGACTTTCTCCACCGCATGCCGGAGCTACAGGCGGGGGCCCAAGACTATCTACTCAAGGAGCTCCCCGCCCGGCAGGTCCTAGACCGCGTGGCGGCGGTCCTCGAGCCTCTGAGCGGCTTCGAGGAATCCCTGACCAGCGGAGCGGAGGCACGCGGGGATCTCGAAGAGCTAGGCGTGTCGGTCCTGTTTCGAGCGGTGCGTCGCCTCAGGCCGAACGCACGGGTTGTGCTCCAGGATCCCTGGAGCCTCTTCGAGGTCGAGCTTTGTGAAGGCCGCATCGTCGATGTCACGCGCACCGCGATCGACGGGACCGTGACCCACGGGCCGCGGACCCTGATGTCGTTGGCGGGGATGAGCTCGGGGCGTTTCGTCGTCGCTGAGCCGATCCCGGTGGCTGAGAGAGGCGACGTGTCGCTCGAAGAAGACTTCGAAGCAGCGACTCGACGGCTGAGCGAGTTGATCGTCAATCTCACACACACGCCCGATTGTCGCGTCGAGCTGGATCCGGCCGTGCTGGCCACCTACGTTCGGCATTCGCCGGCCAGAATCCAACGAATGATCGCGCGCCTGGCGGCCGGAGAGCCGCCTCGTGCATTGTGGGAGGCGGGTGATGGGTCGCGCGCGGTGGTGGATGCGCTATTGGTGACCCTGGCGAGGCAAGGCGCGGTCCGAGACGTGGGGATCTCGCGGGAGCAGGAAGTGATCGAGGCCGAACGAGAGCCTGAGCAGCCGATAGACCCTCTCGAGCGAGAGAACTTTCGCGCACACTGGGCGGTATCGATGCATCGAGAGCCAGCCAACCCGGTGCCGACGTTCCGCGACACGATTTGGCGCCGCGAGGTCGGCAGGCGGGACGAGGATGATGAGCTACTCTCTGGATTTACCCTCGAAATGCAGCTCACACCGAAGATATTGGGGTCGGGGTTCATCTTGATCTTCTGCGCGACCGTCGGTTTTCTCCTCTGGCGGGAAGTAGCTTTCGGCGGCGAGCAGGCGTATCCCGAGGCGGAGCCGACATCCAAGGCGGCTCAACCCCCGACGCAGGTCGTCGCGCCAGGCGATGCGGAGACAGAACCGGCGCCGACTCGGACGGGGCTGTCCGCCTTTGCGGGGGAGCTTCGGCCGGGCGTCCCGCCCTCGCTCGCCGCATCTGAAACGCACGGTGTGCTCGAGCTTGGCGGCCCGGCCGGCATCTCGGTGCAAGTCGACGGGATCGAGCGAGGCCCGCTGCCGGTGACGCTCGTGTTGGAGGAAGGTCGACACGCGGTGCGATACGCGATCGGCGACATTCGGACGTACCGTTTCTACTATGTCAAAGCGGGTACGACGCGCGTGCTCCGCGCGTCCCTGACACAGGGTGGTTTTGTTGACGACCGTTGAAATCGCGTGATAACCGCTGAGAGGGCTCCGCAGGCCGAAACCTCGGGAAAACCGGCCCGGTGGAGCCTCGAGAGGAAGTGGCGGATGCGACTGTTTGTGCTGGTGATGGTGGCTTTCGTTTCGACGACCGCTTGCAGCCGCGGAGGGACGGACCCCGATCTCTTCGCCGGCCTCGACACCCATGTCGACCTCACCGAGATTCGGCACCTCGCCGAGGTCGATGATGGCGGCTGGTACATCGACTTCGGCACCCCTGCGCAGTCGAAGTTCACCGTGGGCGACTGGCGGAGCGGCTGGGTGGGTCGCGGTGTGGATGGGGACACCACGTATGCGCACGCGGGGATGCGTGGCCGCGTGTACTTCAACGCGGACATGCAGGAGGCCCTGGTCGCCCGCATTCGGCTTCGGCCCCTCGGCACCCAGGCGCTGACACCGTACCTCAACAACAAACAGCTCGCGTCAGTTCACCTCGGGCAAGGGGATGGGTTTGCCGAGTACGACATCCCGCTCCCGAGGGAGCATGTGCAGCTTGGGGAGAACTACCTCCTGTTGACTTTCGGCGGCACGGTCCCGGTCAGTGGAGAAGCGGTTTCCGTCGCGGTCGACTCGATTTGGATTCGAGACGAGGGGGACCCGCCAAAGAGCGCGCAGGCTGCCCCCGCCTATGAAGGCTTGCTCGCGAATGTGCGACTCGGCGAAGAAGAGCGCCAAGCGATGGCCCTTTCGCGCGACTCGACGCTTCGTTACTATTTGCAGATCCCCGAAGGTGCTTCGATGGGGATAGGCGTCGGCTCTGAGGGCGAGGGGACGACACCGCTCGTCGTGGAGATCGCGACGGAGAGCAAGCCCGCCACGCAGGTGCTTGCAGCGGAGGCCGGCTCCTCCTGGACGGACCACAAGATCGATCTCAGCGGTTTCGCAGGGGAGGTCGTCCGCATCGATTTGCGTGCGACGGGGCGGGGCGCAGGCCGGGTTGCCTGGCATGCCCCGCGGATCCTGTTGCCCGCCAAAGTCGAGCAGCCGATCGAGCCTGCCAAGAACGTGATCGTCCTGGTCATCGACACGCTGCGGGCCGACAAGCTCCGGCCCTTCAATCCGCACACCAGGGTCAAAACCCCGACGATCGACCGGCTGGCCACGGAAGGCGTGGTGTTCGAGCTCGCCCAGGCGCCAGAGAACTGGACCAAGCCGTCCGTGGCGTCGATCTTGACCGGGCTTCATCCCCAGACCCATCAGCAAAAGACCGGCGATGCGGCGTTACCAAGCTCGGCGCTGCTGTTGAGCGAGCATCTCAAAGGAGAGGGTTTTCGCACCGGCAGCTTCATCGCCAACGGCTACGTGTCCGACAGGTTTGGTTTCGATCAGGGCTGGGACCATTACACCAACTACATTCGCGAGGGGAAGAACACCGAAGCGAAGAACGTATTCGAAGAGGCGGGCAACTGGATCGAGGCGCACAAAGATGCGCGCTTCTTCGCATACGTCCAGACCATCGACCCGCACGTGCCCTACGACCCTCCCGGCGAGTACCTGAGAATGTACGACCCGAGCGAGTACTCGGGGCAGATCAAGCCCCGCATGACCGGGGATCTGCTCGAGCGCGCGAAGCGTAGGCCGCCCGCGGTGGTGTTCGACGCACGTGACAAGCGGAGGCTTGCCGCACTGCACGATGGCGAGATCACACAGCACGATCACTTCCTAGGGCTCTTCATCGATCGGCTGGTCGAGCTCGGCTTGTGGGAAGACACTCTGCTGGTCGTAACGTCGGATCATGGAGAGGAGTTCGATGATCATGGTTCGTGGGGGCACGGGCACTCGGTGTATCAAGAGCTTCTGCACGTACCGCTCATGTTTCGCCTTCCGAATCGGCTGCCTGCTGGTGCGCAGATCCCCGACGCGGTGAGCACCCTAGACGTTGCGGCCAGCGTGACTGAGCTCGTTGGTGTTTCGCCGATGCCCAAGAACGAAGGGCAAACGCTAGTGGGCCTGATGCGCGGCTCGCCACCCGGCAGGCCAACGGTCGCGTTTAGCGACTTTCAAGATGACCGACGTGTCATTACGAGCGGGCGGTGGAAGCTCATCCTGCGTGGCAACCTCACCTCGACGATGTTCGACCTCGTCGCCGATCCCCATGAAAAGAACGAGCTCGACGGGTCGGCTTCGCCGATCGGACGCCGCCATTGTCGCATGCTGCTCGGACAGTTTCTGGGTGCGACCGATCGTGGGGACTGGTTGAGCGCCGAGCAGAAGAGCGGTACACAACTCGAGCGAGAGAATGCGGAGATGGACGATACGATCCGCGACCAGCTTCGGGCTCTCGGTTACGCACACTGAGGCCAAATGCCCGTCATCGAACAGACTCCACAGCGGTACCTGAGAAGCCCGCGACTGGAGCCTGTGGCGGGTGCCGGAGCGCTCCTTCACGTTCTTTCGTGGTCCGGCGACCAGGAGTGTGTGCTGCGGTTCACGCTCTCGGACGACGGCTCCGTGGTAGGGGAGCCCGTCGCCACCGATCATGGCCCCGCGATCATGGGTTGGGCGCCGGGCGCTCCGCGTCCGACCGACGATCCCGGTGCTGAGCTCGAGGCGAAACATCGAGGGTGGCACGTGATCGTTCGGCATGAGGGCGCTCGTTCGATCGTGGTGGTCACGCCGCCGTCCGGGGGTGAGTTCGTGGTTTGGAGTGCGATCGGCATCGCGGCGGCACCCTGCATTGCGACCGCGCCCGGTGGAGCCTGGGTGGGGTTCCACCACGACGTCCGCGAAGACACCGGCGAGCCCGACATCGCCAAATGGATCGCGGTTCGCTTCGTCGACATGGAAGGGCGGGTGTTTGAGCCGGCCGCCCCGATGACCGATCGCGACCGCGATCTCGCGGGCGAGGAGCAGGGCTTCGAGTTTCCGAGCTTGGTCGTTGGCGACGATGGAGCCGTAGACCTCTTCGGACGCGGGTCGCACAATGTCTACCGGCAGCGCTTGAACGCCGCCGGCTTTTCCCCTCGCGAGCCGATCGATGATGGGCGGTGGGGATGTCGCGGACGACACGCCAGCGCCGTTCGACTCGCAACCGGGGCCACGCTCGTCGCGCGAAGAGGGCGCAGGGGGATCCTGATCGAGCGTTTCGATGCGCCATCAGGCGGCGCGCCGGAGTTGGTGCCCGCTGAGGTCGAAGTGGGGGTCGGCGGCTCAATGACACCTCATGCCAGTGCATGGTCTGGCCCACAGGTGCTGTTTGGGGACATCCAGCAGCACAGCGCGCACTCGGATGGCGTTGGAAGCGCTGACGAGCCCTATCTGCGAGCGCGGTACCGATACGGCGACGACTTCGCGGCGTTGACCGACCATGAATCGTTTTTGGGTAAGCGCATCGGCCCCGGGGAGTGGGCGTATCTGCAAGGCGTCACCGAGCAACACAACGCGCCGGGCGAGTTCGCGACGATCGTAGCCTACGAATGGACCGGGAAGGCCTATCCAGGGCCCGGACACAAATGCGTGTACCTCCCTGGCTCTGGGTTCCCGATCGTTTCTCGCGATCGGGTTCCGCGCGGACGCGAGTTGGTCGAGCAGATCCGTGAGCAGGGAGCCTTGACCGGGCCGCATCACATCGGATGGACCGGTGCGGATGCGCCTGGGCACGACCCGATCGGGCAACCGGTGTGGGAGATCTGTTCCTGCCATGGGTGCTACGAAGAGCCGGGCAATCCGCTTGGGTACCGTGGCGAGCTCCACGACCAGTTTGCCAAACCGATGCTCGACACGGGCTTGCGGTTTGGGTTCATCGCCAACTCGGACAGCCATGGCCTGCTTTGGCATCATGGTGAATGTCGCAAGCGCGACCCGTTTCGAACCGGCCTCACCGCGGTGCTGGCATCCGAACGAACCCGTGAATCGATACTCGAAGCGCTTCGGATGCGGCGTTGCTACGCGACGAGCGGAGCCAAGATCCTGCTGGACGTCCAGGTGGCAGGTTTCCCGATGGGAAGTGAGATCGCGGTGAACGGGCCGGTCGAAGTTCACGCCCAGGCGCTCGGGACGACCGACATCGCGCGCATCGAGCTCGTGACCCCGTCCGGGGTGTCGGCGTCGGACGAGCCAGGGTCCCCGTCGGTATCATTCGCTGCCGAAGTCGAGGCCGCCTACGTCTACTGTCGCGTCACCCAGGCCGACGGTGAAATGGCTTGGTCGAGCCCCATCTTCTTCGACGCCCCGTAAAGCGGCTTCGTCGCCACGGGGCCTTGCCCCACTAGCCTACGGGCGTGTCGAGGATTTCGTGGACACGCTTGGCCGCTTCTTTTCGGAAGACGGTCTGCTGCGTTTTCTCGCGTAGGTCCTTTACTTGGACCGCACCCGCCGCGACTTCGGACTCGCCTAAGATCAGCGCTATGCGGGTATTCATTTTGTCGGCGCGGCGAAGCTGGCTCTTGAGAGAACCCCCGCGCAAGTCGCTTTCCACCCGGAGCCCGGTGCCTCGAAGTTCGCGACCGAGAAGGGCAGCCTCCGCGCGGACGGTGGGCTGCGCGGCGATGACGAACACGTCGACATGGGACTCGGACTCGACCTCGGGCATGGCCAACAAGAGCCGATCGAGCCCCACGGCGAACCCGATCGCCGGGGTGTCTGGGCCTCCAAAACTCTTCACCATCTCGTCGTACCGTCCGCCCCCGAGAAGCGCGTTCTGAGCGCCAAGCCCCTCGCCTTTTCCAAGCACCTCGAAAAGAGTACGAGTGTAGTAGTCGAGGCCCCGCACGAGCGAACCGTCGACCCTATACGGGGTGCCCAGGGTGGTGAGCGTCGCCTGCAGCTCGTCGAAGTGCGCACGGTCGTCGTCGGTGAGGTGCTTCAGCATCGAGGGGGCGTTGGCGGCGATTTCAGCACACCGGGGCACTTTGCAGTCGAGCACGCGCAGCGGGTTGGCGCCCATCCTCCGCTGGCAGTCCGGGCAAAAACCGTCTTGGTGCGGCTCGAGATAGGCGAGCAAAGCTGCGGTGTACTTGCTTCGGGTTTCGGGACCGCCGATCGAGTTGATCAAGACTTCGACCTCCGCGATGCCGAGGCTCGCGATGAAGCCGACGACCATGTCGATCACTTCGGCGTCGATGTAGGGACCGGGATCACCAAAGACCTCGATGCCCGCCTGGTAGAACTGACGGTAGCGTCCTTTGGCCGGCCGCTCGCGTCGATACATCGGCCCCACGTAGTACCACTTCGTGACTGGTTCGCGGCCCTGCACGCTGTGTTGGACGTACGCACGCACAGCCGACGCGGTTGCTTCCGGCCGTAGCGTGAGCGACTTGTCGCCCCGGTCGGTGAACGTGTACATCTCTTTTTCGACGATGTCGGTCGTTTCACCGATCGAACGAACGAAGAGTGCCGTTGGCTCGACGATGGGAAATCGGGCCTCTCGAAACCCATAAGTCTCGGCGCACTCGCGGAATGCTCTTTCGAGGCGATGCCACTTCGAGATCTCGTCGGGCAGGATGTCCTTCATCCCTTTGACGGCGCGCAGGCTCATGGCGTCCCGTTACCTGATGCGCCGACGGCGAGCAAGCTCAAGGTCGCGGATCGAACTCGACAAAGACGTAGTTGAAACCGTCCTTGCCCTTTTCCTGCTTGACCGTCGGCGTGACGTCGTCGCGCATCTCGAACACCATGACGACGTCGTTTCGCCCCTTCTGTTGCACCGTAGCGCGGGTCACCGGGGTGCTGAAGTACTGCGTCTCGAGCGGTCGATAGCTGTTACTGAGGAACACCTGGGTCTTCCGCATGACGAGCTCGAACCGTCCCGGAGCCTTCTTGGTGGCAACCTCAACCGGCTTCGACGTCTGGATGAAGAAGCAGGAACGGCCTTCCTTCCGCATCACGAAGCCAGGCCAGGTGAGCATGAGGGCATCCGCCGGGATCTCGTCTGCGCGTGGCGGCGGGTTATCCGAGCCCGGGGTTACCCCCTGATAGTCCGCCGACGCGATCGTCCCCGTCGTGCCCAATGCGATGGCGAGCATCGCAATCCACCATGTCTTGCCCACGGCAGTAGGGTAGCGACCAATCGGGTCAGGGGACAAGTTTCGCTCGGACGCACGGGTTTTGGGGCCGCGCCGCAGCGGTTGGGGGCTTCTTTTTGGCTTCCACGCCAACCTGCCGCCCGAGCGGTTAGCCGGAACGCGCCCTACACACCAAGTTCCAAAAGCCCGGGGTGATCGTCCGGTCTGGGGCCGGGAGCATTCCAGTGAAAGAGCCGGTCTGCCTCGGCGATAGGCATGTCGTTGATGCTCGCCTGTCGCCAACTCATCTACTCCAACGGCTGTCGACCGAGTATGCCAGCGACACCCGCTCTGGGTCCCTAGAGTTCCAAGCGTCCTCAGCGAGGCGCACCTTGCGAATCGCCGTCTCATGAGTGAAGGCTGGAACCAATGGGCTAGTCGTTAGGCCTCCTTTGTGCCGACTCTGTTGTTGTGTGGGTACGGTCGCACCCGCATGGCGTTACTCGCTCCAAGCTACTATCCTCGCCGGCTGAAGCACTGCGGTAAATGAGGCGCCGTGTTTGTGAGCGTTTCAAAGAGATTGACGATGTTGGAACGAACAATTTTGCTTCCGCCGGCGGTAATCATCCTTGCAATGGTTGCCATCGCCTGTGGCTCGGAGTCATCGTCGGAGCCATCGCCCGATGCGCTGGCGACTGCCCTGAAGCCGCAGCAGCCGCCGGAGTACTACGTCGAGCAGGCCAACAAGTACTTCGATACGCTCGACATGAGTGCCGATCCCAACAGCGTTCCCAACTACTCGACGCTCGTTGCGAGGTGGGAGTTACCGCCCTGGCTCTTGCTGACGGGGTATGGGCGCGACAACATGATCGCCACGACGGAGTTCGCGCTGCAGATCGATCCCTCGACGGTCCCCACGCGTGATTGCCGTGCGTTCCCCGTCCAACCCTTTGCCCGCTGCTACGTTTCCTTCGAGTACGCCGCCGGCTCCTGCCCCATCTACGAAGAGTTCGTGTTCAACGACCAGGGTGAAATGACGTTCATCGAGGCATGGTCGGATCAGCCAGGCCTGCTGCCTATCTCAGATCCGAACGATCCCTGGGCCGAAGGTCCCGATGTCCATCGCTTGTCCACGAAGATTCCGGGCCTCGGCAACGCCACCGGGCTCATCGACCTCAACTCAGAAGCGATGCAACGCGCCGCGAGCGAAGATCCAGAGGTCGCCGACTTCGTCACGCGAGCCCGGGACTTCTGGCCGTCTTGGTTTCAGGCCGCCGAAGATGCGGGGCCGGACTACTTCGCTCGCGGGTGCGGCTGGTCACAGTGAAGAGGCACATGCTCCGACTCCTGTCCTCGCTTGCCGTCTTGTTGTCGCTTGGCTGTGGGAGCGACGCGCTCCAACCAGAGCCTGGCGTTGAGATCGCGCTCGAACAGGTGACTGTCGGCGAGCTCGTATTCGACCTGCGGACTGCGGGGCCCGCGGACGCTCCGGTCGTGATTCTGCTTCACGGCTTCCCGCAGACGTCTCATGAGTGGCGCCACCAACTCAGAGCCCTCGGGGCCGCCGGTTACCGCGCCGTAGCGCCGGATCAGCGCGGCTACTCTCCCGGGGCGCGACCTGCCGACGTGGCCGACTACAACATCGTCAACCTCATCGGCGACGTGCTCGGGATTGCGGACGCGCTCGGCGCCGACCGTTTTCATTTGGTAGGCCACGACTGGGGTGCGGCTGTCTCTTGGGGTGTGGCGCGCGTTGCGCCCGACCGCATCATCAGCTTGACGCCCATTTCAATCCCCCATCCCGATGCCTTCAACGAGGCGCTCCGCGATCCCGCATCGTGTCAGAGCTCCGCGTCCGGCTATTTCGACACGTTCATCCTCCCTGATTCGGAGGACATTTTCCTCGCCAACGACGCCGCGTTTCTGCGCGCGATCTACGCCGGCCTCCCCGATGAAGCCGTGAGTGTCTACATCGAGGCGCTCGGGACGAGGGAGGCGCTCGGAGCCGGCCTCAACTGGTACCGCGCCAACATCACAGACCGGCAGTTCCCGGGTCCCGCCGTCGGCACGATCGACGTTCCCGTGATGTTCATTTGGAGCGACGGTGACAGTGCGGTTTGTCGCGAACCAGCGGAGAGGACCGGTGACTTCGTGTCAGGCCCCTATCGGTTCGAAGTCATCGAGGGCGTGAGCCACTGGGTGCCCGAGCTAGCGGCGGAGCGGGTGAGTGAGCTACTGCTGGAACATCTCGCGCAGTAGGGGCGGGTCACCGCGGGAGCGGCTCCTGAGCCGAGCGAGCTCCATTACACGAGCTAGTCAGTGCGGTCACTCCGCCGCTTCGAGATAAACGTATGCGGCTTCGGCGGGCTCGAGGCGCTCCTCGAGCAAGTCGGCCCATGCTTCGAGGTAGGCGACTACGTTTTCTCGCAGATAATGGTGGAAGTGCTGCTTGTGTGTGTCGAGCCGGCGCCGCACCTTCGAGTCGCTCAATCGTTCGAGATGCCATACGTCGTCGGGGCTCAACCCAAGCGCATACATCTGCCCGAGCACCTCATCGAGTGGTGCACCGGTGACCTGACACGCGCCGATGTCCTCGGGCTCCCACGCCCCTTCGTCGAGGGCTGGGCGGTCCCCGTAATCGAACTCTGGAAAGCGTCGAGCCGCTACGTCGAACGCCTGGCCGCCCCAGTCGCCTTCACGACGCATCGCACGGCGCTGAATCTCTTCGGGGGTGAGGCCGGTGATCGTTTGTGCGAGATGCCCGCAGTTACAGTGCGCGAAGCTCCCCCACTGATACTTCACCTTCTCGCGGACGAGTCGCGCCGCGGTCTCACGCAGCGCGACGATCAGCTCGACCGAAGCCTTGGCCATACACGGAACCTAACGCCAAGACAGCAGCTCGCCAAGAAGCTCCCGGCTCGGCAGCGTTGTGTCTGACTAGGGGAACACGCTCCTTCAGCCCCCCGAATTGCGCAGAAAAGCTTGTGTGTCTGCTTACTGTCTCTGGAAAGTGGGCTTTTGTGGTGCCTGCCTACCGGTATGCCCTGCATATTGAAAGAGGGCTCCTGAAGAGGAAACGAAGGGGATAGGGATGAAAAAGAAGACTCTCACTTGGATCGCCGTGGCGGCAGTCGTCGGGCTGGTGGTCCTGGGACTTGCGGGTGCGAGCCCGTTCAGCATGTTCATGCTTTCGGATGACATGCACAATACGACCAATGCCATGCCGCCTTCGGGGAACGCGGGAGACACTGCGGGAGACACTGCGGGAAGCAACGAGGGGCACGGGAACGAAACCTCAGGAAACAGCCCGGGCGGTGGCACCCCAGGCACCGACGGGGACGGGAATGCCGGGCACGGCGATGATGAGACCGGCTACGATCCGGACAATCCGGGCAAGAGCACCGGCACGAATCGCGGCGGTAACGCCGAAGGTGGCGAGGAAATCGACAATGGCGAT
>Ga0224512_10000044_pt1 | contig 137006 bp, 150 predicted proteins | sample SF_May12_sed_USG_4_FD_169103 | JGI IMG/M metagenome (GOLD analysis project Ga0224512, IMG submission 169103) | Sediment microbial communities from San Francisco Bay, California, United States - SF_May12_sed_USGS_13 | ecosystem: Environmental > Aquatic > Marine > Sediment | place: USA...
CATTTCCAGCCAATGAGTCACCTACAAAAATTTTCATATCAGGATTTACAACTTTGGTGATTTTTGCAATTTGCTCCATCAAGTTTTTGCTTGTTTGCATTCTTCCTGCAGTATCAATCAAAACACAATCTGTTCTGTGAGAATTTGCATAAAGAACAGCATCTCTTGCAACTGCAGCAGGATCAGAGTCATAATTCTGAGCAACAAGTTTTAGGTTGAGTCGATTTGTGTGTTCTTGTAATTGCTCAATTGCACCGGCTCTGAAAGTATCTGCGGCTGCAACTACAACAGAATATTTTGCTTGTTGTAACAGATATGCAACTTTTGCCAATGAAGTAGTTTTTCCAGTTCCATTAATTCCAACAAATAAAATCAAAAAGGGTTTTCCTTGTTTCTTTTTTTCGTCAATTTTTGCAAACAGATCATATGTTCCAGCTGCATCAAATAATGCTGAGATATTTGAAATTAGACTATCTTTGACAAATTTTTCAATTTTTTTTTTATCAACTTTAGAACCAATTAGTTTTTCTTTAAGATCAGCTTTGATTGAATCAATTACTTCAGTTGCTACATCAGATTCTAAAAGAGAAATTTCTAATTCAAAAAGAATATCTTCAATGTCTTTTTCATTAAGTTCTTTTTCACCAAGACTTTTCGCTGCATTAGAGAATGCACTACGAAGTTTATCAAACATGTTTTATTCCGATTGTGGTTGTTGCATTGCCTTCATCATTTGATTCATTTGTGCTTTTCCTTGTTCTAATCGATTTCCTGCATCTTGTTTTTTTACAGCGGTATCTTGCAAAGCAATCTCAATTTCTTTAATTCGTGCTTCAAGATAATTAATTGTTGAAGGAAAGTCTTTTTCGACTGCTACTCCTGCTCCAATATTCAAAATGATTTTGCTATTTGATGAAATTTTTGTTGGAACATATGTTCCCATTCCAATTGGAACTAGAGTTTCTGTTTCAGGTTTTTTACCAAGTGATTGAATGGATTCAATTGCAGCAGTTGCTTCTCTCAAAATACTATAGAAGGTTGCTTCTCTTTGAGATAAATCAGAAAAATATGTTTCAAACATTTGCATTTGCTGCATTAATTGCTCTGCCTGTTCTTCACTCATTTACAACCAACCTTTCTCAGATGGTTATAAATTCATTCATAGATAGAGAAGAAAAAATGAAAAAACATTGAATGAATAAAAAAATAAAGATTAGAACTTTATTTTGCTTTAGAGAATCTATCTTCTACTTCATCCCAGTTAACTACATTCCACCATGCGGTAATATAGTCTGGTCTTCTGTTTTGGTAGTTGAGATAGTATGCATGTTCCCAAACATCACAGCCCAACAATGGTACTAGTCCTTCGGTTCTTGGACTTGTTTGGTTTGGCATTGATTTGTATTCAACCTTTCCTGAAGAAGGATTGTAAACTAGCCATCCCCAACCGCTACCTTGTATTACTGCTGTAGTGGATGAAAATTTCTCTTTAAAGTCAGAGAAGCTTCCAAAAGAACTGTTAATTGCATCAGCAATTGATCCTCCAGGTTCTCCGCCTCCGTTCGCTTTCATGTTGTTCCAAAATAGCCTGTGGTTATCATATCCACCACCGTTGAAATTAACTGCACCTCTTTGGGCCTCTGGTACTGATTTAATATCAGACAAAATGTCAAGGATGTCTTTTGCTTGAATATCAGCAGGACATGCTTCAAGAGCTGCATTTAGTTTGTCAGTGTATGCTTGATGATGTTTTGTGTGATGAATCTCCATTGTTTTTGCGTCAATGTGAGGTTCTAGTGCATCATATGCATAAGGCATTTCAGGAAGAGTGTATTTTCCCATAGATTCAAAGAAAGTTTAATTCAATTTATTGCTTTATGAAGCAATTCATTTTTACTTGTAAAAATGGTTAAAAAATTGTGAAATTCCTAGTTTTTTCATTAATAACAGTAATTGCAGTAGGGTTTATTTTATTTCAGTCATTTCAAAGCGAAAATGAAATTCGAACATATCTGGACAAAAGCGTACCATACATTGGAACCGAAATTCCCAGAATGAATGGAATTGATGGAACTGGAATTAAAGTAGCAGTAATAGATACAGGAGTTGATTTTAACCATCCAGATTTGTTTGGGTGGGGACCTGATGGTAAAGTCATAGGAGGACACAATTTCATAAACGAGGGTCAACCACCAATGGATACTAACGGTCATGGCACTCAAGTTGCAGGAGTAATTGCAGCTGATGGACAAGCAAAAGGAGTTGCACCTAAAGCAAAAATTCTTGCCTATAAAGTTTCAGAAAACGGTGAAGGGGTGTCATCAGATTTGATCATTAGGGCAATTGAAAAAGCAATTGAGGATGATGCAGACGTTATCAATATTAGTTTAGGCGTAAACAAAACAAATGCAAAAATTGAACGTGCAGTTAATCATGCATTAGAAAAAGAAATATTTGTAGTAACTGCAGCTGGAAATGACGGTCCTGGATTAGGGACAATTGGAAGTCCCGGAAGAAATCATGGTTCAGTTACAGTTGGAGCAACATACAACAATCTTACTTCAAGCTTGGTTGCAACACTAGAAGTTAATGAAAAACCATTTACAGTAATTCCAATGGTTGGTTCTAGCAAATTGCAAGATCCAATCACTGGAAAAATAATTTTTGCAGGATATGGAAAAGTAAAAGACTATGAAGATCTTAACGTCAAAGATGCAATTGTAATTGTTGAGAGAGGAAGTGATGTTGAAGGAGAGATGTTGTATTTTTCAATCAAAGAGAGTAATGCAGCAAATGCAGGTGCAAAAGCATTGATAGTTTACAATAATGCTCCAGGAATTTTTCTTGGAGAATTGATTCATGAGTTTATGGATCCAGATTATAGTCCACAGATTCCAGTTGTATCAATTGATAGAGCAGAAGGACTAGAAATCATAGAATCAATCAAAGAAGAGAATCATGCTTCAATGCATTTGTTTTACAATCCAGACTTTGTAGCACATTTTAGTTCAAGAGGTCCCGTTTCACCATTTTATATAAAGCCAGAAATTGTGGCACCTGGTGCATACATCAATACCACTCAGAACAATGCAGGATATAATTTTACAAGTGGTACAAGTTATGCTGCACCTCATCTCAGCGGGGCTGCGGCACTATTACTCCAAAAAAACCCACTTTTCCACCATCATGAGATAAAATCACTACTATTAACAACGGTTAAGCCTGTTTCTGATGCCTATGGTCAACAATTCTCCCTAAATGATGCAGGTGCAGGAAGGCTGGACGTAGAAAATGCATATGGTGCCAAGATAATCATTATGCCACCAAATTTTGTAATCAGTGTTTCATTAGATGATCGAATTGCAGAAAAAAAACTAGTGTTGAAATTGATTGAAGGTACGCTAGATAATTTTGATGTAAAATTTGAAGGACCAGAGTTCATAAAATTTGCACATATTCTTGAAGGAAATAATTTGCAAATCAAAATGAGTATGACTGAAGAAAACTTTGGAGATCATGAAGGTAAAATAATTATTCATCATGACGGAACTCACTACACCATTCCATTTTTGGTACACTATACACAAGGTTCAGTTTCTGTAATTCAACAAAATCAAAAACTCTCATTTGAGATTTATCATCCAGATGAATGGAATTTTGCAAAAATATCAGTTACAAATAGTAAAGACGGAAAAGTTTATACAACAACTATGTTACCAAACAAAAAAGCAACAGTAGAAATCTATGAGAATTCAGAATATTGGATTGATGCCAAAATAAGAACAAATCAAAATACAACAAGTGCATATAACACAATTGGGATAACTACAATTTCAGAAAATATTCAAAGATGGGACATTGACATTCCAGAAAAACAGATTGGGATTATTGCAGTTATTGTAGTTGCCATAGGAATGTTTGGGATAATTAAAAGAAGATAATCTAAAGAATATCTTTTGGACCTGCCGCAATTATTTCAGGTGAGACATTATCAAATTTCTTAAAGTTCTCAACAAACATCTGAGATAATTTTTTTGCAGATAGTTCATACGAGTCTTTGTCTTCCCATGTGTTTTTTGGGTCTAAGATTTCTGGAGGCACACCTTCTACTTCAGTTGGAATATCTAAATTGAATAAATCATCATGACGGTATTTTACAATATCTAGTGCGCCTGAAAGAGCAGCTGTTACCATTGCGCGACTATATTTGATCTTGATTCTTTCTCCAACTCCGTATGGGCCACCTGACCATCCAGTGTTTACAAGATAAACTACAGTATTGTGTTGGTTGATTTTTTCTCCAAGTAATTTGGCGTAAACTGAGGCTGGCCTAGGCATGAAAGGTGCGCCAAAACACTCTGAAAATACAGATTTTGGCTCTTTAATACCACGTTCGGTTCCTGCCAGTTTACTGGTGTAACCTGACATGAAATGGAACATTGCACCTTCCTTTGTTAATCTAGAAACTGGTGGTAAAACTCCTAATGCATCTGCTGTCAAAAATACAATCACTTTAGGATTTCCTCCAACACTTGGAATTACAGCACCTGGAATGAAATCCAAAGGATATGCAACTCTAGTGTTTTCAGTTAATGTGTTATCATCATAATCAGGGATATTGTCTTTGAGTACTACATTTTCTAAAACTGCACCAGGTTTAATTGCATTCCAAATTTCAGGTTCTGCTTCTTGACTAAGATTGATACACTTTGCATAGCATCCACCTTCAAAGTTGAATGTTCCATTATCAGACCAACCATGTTCATCATCACCAATTAGTTTTCTATTAGGATCTGCAGAAAGAGTTGTCTTACCAGTACCAGATAATCCAAAGAATAATGCAGTGTCTCCTTTTTCTCCAATGTTTGCAGAACAGTGCATTGGGAAAATACCACGCTCTGGTAGAAGAAAATTCATTACACCAAACATTGACTTTTTCATTTCACCGGCATATTCGGTTCCTCCAATCAAAACAATTTTTCTTGTTAAATCAATCAAGATGAATACATCTGTTCTAGTTCCATCAACTTCTGGAACTGCTACAAATTCGTTAATACAGAAAATTGTAAATTCTGGTTCATGGTTTTCGAGTTCTTCTTTTGTTGGGCGGATAAACAAATTCCTTGAGAACATATTTTGCCAGACATGATCATTAATCACTCTAATTGGCAAACGGGTATCAGGATCTGCTCCCACAAAACCATCAAAGATAAATAGTTCCTTGTTATCAATAAAGTTTTTCATTTTCTCTAAAAGTTTCTCAAATTTGCCAGTTGGAAATTGGTGGTTGATTTTTCCCCAATCAATAGTATCATGAGTTTTATCATCAAATACAATGAATCGGTCATCAGGGGATCTGCCTGTATATTTTCCAGTATTGACTGAAAGAGAGCCTGTGGAATTTACTACACCCTCTTTTCTTTCAACTGCAAGATGAACCATTTCCTCAACACTGAGGTTCCTGTGGACTATGGATGGATTGATTCCAAATTCCTTTAGTTGTGAGGAAAATTTGTCAGTTACTGCAGTACCTACTACTTGAGTCAGAGGATTTGGCCTCCAAAAATAATTCTATCAATCCCAGGCTTTTTCATGAGATACCGTTCCGACTAAAGTTTCCTTATTATATTTTTCCTATCTGAAATAATTTTTTTGCCTAGGAACGTATTTATTCCAAAATTCAAGACTCAAAATAATGCCTATCAACAAGGACAAGATTGCAAAGAGACAGGAAGTAAAAGAACACAATCCAGACTTTGTAAGACCAGAAAGCTGGCGTTATGTTAGATTACAGACTAACTGGAGAAAGCCAAAAGGTATCGATCATCATCAAAGAAAACAAAAGAGTAGAGGTCGTCCAGGACTCGTTAAAGTCGGATATGGAGGACCAAAAGATGCAAGAGGATTACACCCATCAGGATATACAGATAATTTAGTATTCAATTTATCAGACTTGGAAAAACTAGATCCAAAAAAAGATGGTGTCAGATTCGGACACAGTGTTGGAACTAGAAAAAGAAAGGAAATCATTGTAAAAGCAATTGAAAATAAATTCAAAATTTTTAATGCAAGAGTGAGTGCAAGTGGTAGTAAATCTTAACGCAAAAAAAAGACTTGCGTCTAGAGTCACAGGTGTTGGAATTCATAGAATTAAGTTTGATACTGATCATCTAGATGATATTGCTGATGCAATTACTAGAGAAAACATCCGAAGTCTAATTACTGCAAATACAATCAAAATCAAACCATTTGTAGGTACATCTAGAGGAAGAGCGCAATTCAAGAAAGACCAGAAAAACAAGAGAGGTACAACTCAAGGATCAAAGCAAGGTAGAAATGGTGCAAGAGTTGGTAAAAAAGAAGTTTATGTCGCTAAAGTTCGTTCATTGAGAAGATTACTAAAGATTGCAAAAGACAGAAAAGATTTAACCAATCCAGAATTCTGGGCACTCTACAAGAAAGTCGGAGGAAATACTGTTAGAAACAAGGCACACCTCAGACTGTTAATGGATGAAATCAGAGAAAAGAGAAAAGATTAGAACCGATGAACAGTATTTTCTAAATTCACAATTTTACCATTTTTAATCCCAATACCTTCATCACTGAGCATCTTTGTTTTGATATGCTTCCCATATGCATAACCACCTATTTTGCCTGTAGACATTACAACTCTATGACAAGGAATAATTACAGGGTATGGATTTTTGTTCATAATTTTTCCAACAACTCTTTGGCCATTTTTTAATCCGACAGCTTTTGCTAATTCCCCATAAGTTGTGATTTGGCCTTTTGGCACTTCAAGTAATTTTTTGTAAATTTTTTGTTCAAGATTCAAAGTTTGATTACCTCAAGATCTGTTGATTCAAGCAAGTCAAGTACTTTTTGCTTGTCAGATCCTAATCCTCTCCAATCCAAAAGTGCAGCAATTGCCATTTTGTTTTGTGAGAGAATATGAGAGAATAGTTCTTCATCAAGATTCTCTAATGCATGTTTTGGAATTACCGTTCCAAGTGCATATTTTCCATCAAGTAATTCATCTGTAAACTTTGAAGGATAGTGTGTTCCACCAAAACAAATCGCCATAGGATTTTCATGAATTGGCTGTGAAAGAACTTGATGAACCAAAGTTGCAACAGAATTACATAGAGATTCATCAGTCCATTGTTTTTCAGTGGTGCCTATCTCTATGAATATTGATGGTTTTTTCAATGCAGTTGGACCGTGGTGTGTTGCCTCTATAGTTATTTGAAATTCTGAAAACTTTGAGTGATTTTTTTTTAATGTTTGAAGATATGCCTTTTGAAGATCAGGATGAGGGATTGCAACTTGTCTGTCATTTCCTCCAAACTTTGCTTCAGAGAAATTTCCAGTGCTGTGACATGTCAAAGCCAGTTGGCCAGATTCTGCAGCATGTTTTGACAAAAAAACAAATCCATCATAATCATATTTTTCTTCCAGCCAATCAGCTGAAATGGCAGGGGTTGGAATAATTACCAGGTCATAATATTTTCCATGAAAAACATCACCGTCTTTGGTCATTTCCTTTGAAAGAAATTTTGCCATGTTGTGACCTGCGGGGTCATCTTGATACACAATTAACAGTTCCATGAGATAAGGAATATAAGGACACCATATTAATTTCCACCAATGAACCCTAGGCAGACTTTGAAAAATATGGCAAATACCATGAAAATGGCTAAAAAACCAGACAAAGATGAGTACCAACAGCACCTCAGACTAGTTTTGATGGGAATTGCAGGAGTTGGAGCAATTGGATTTACCATACAGTTTGTCTTTTCGGTAATTACATTTGGACGGTAAAATTGTCTGAAGAAATAAAATCACATTTGTTTGCAATCAGAACCACTGGAGGACAAGAAAAAGTGGTAATGCGATTATTAGAAGCAAAAGCTAACGCTAATCAAATTAACATTCAATCAGTACTTCTAGTAGATAATCTAAAGGGATATGTCGTAATTGAAGCAATCAATCCGAGTGATGCATACATGGCAGTTGAAGGAGTAAGACATATTCGCGGTCAATTGAGAGGAGAATTAGAATTCAAAGATATCGAAGGATATCTAATTAAGAAATCAACAGTTTCACAGTTAGCAGTAGATAATATAGTAGAAATTACAGGAGGCCCATTCAAGGGAATGAAAGCAACAATTACTAGAATTGATGTTGACAAAGAAGAGGCAACTGTGGTTTTACTAGATGCATCATACCAATTACCGGTAACAGTAGACGCAAATTATCTAAAACTTTCAAGTGAGGCTTAGGAAGGATTAAATTTTCAATTTGAGTTTGATTTAACATGGGAGAACAAAAAGTATCATCACTTGTAACTGGCGGAGGAGCATCAGCAGGTCCACCATTAGGCCCAGCATTAGGACCACTAGGTGTCAACATCATGGAAGTTATTCAAGCAATCAATGATAAAACAAAAGACTTTGAGGGAATGAAAGTTCCAGTTACAGTAATTGTTGATACAGATACTAAAAAATATGATATCGAAATCGGCATCCCATCAGCTGCAGCATTAATCATGAAAGAAGCAGGAATCCAAAAGGGTTCAGGAGCTTCTGGTACTGAGTGGGCAGGAGATGTCACAATGGATGCAGTAATCAAAGTAGCAAACACAAAACTTGAGAAATCTTATGCTTCATCATTAAAATCAGTTGCAAAAACAATCATCGGCACATGCCTTGCATTGGGAGTCAAAGTAGAAGGAAAGACTCCAAAAGAGATTACATCTGAAATCAATGAAGGTAAATGGGATTCAAAATTTCAATAAACCCTATTTCCTAAACATCAGATTTTTTAATCTCAAATAAATTGTAATAAAATATGTCAAAACCATCTCTATACAACGACAAACACATACAAATCTTGGAGGACAAATTACGATTCACATCTTTGGGTTTGTCTTGGGGCAAAAAGGATGTAATGTTATTTCACGTTAGAAAAGTTTCAGAGAAAAATACAGGATTGCTTTCAGGTAGATTGAGGATTGCAGGATCCAATAATTTTCGTGATTGGTTTCACTACTGATGAACAAATTCATTTAAAGTGTTATTTTGTAAGAATTAACTACAGTTTGTTTAATGCAACTACTGTGTAATTCTGGTAGTCCAGCAAATTTGAATTCAAAGAATTAGTTATTTTATTCAATTATTGTAAATATTTTCTCACAAGAATTGATCTAGTAAAAAAAGAATTGTTTAAAGCCTAGATAGGAGAAATGGATTGGCGTGAAAGCTTCTGATTTGCTTGTAAAATGCCTTGAAAACGAAGGTGTTGAATACATTTTTGGAATACCTGGGGAAGAGAATGCGGATTTTATGATGTCATTATCAGAATCCAAAATTAAATTTATTTTAACTCGACATGAACAAGGAGCTGCCTTTATGGCCGATGTTTATGGCAGATTAACAGGCAAGGTAGGAGTGTGTCTAGCAACTTTAGGCCCAGGTGCAACTAACCTAGTGACAGGTGTTGCAAATGCAAACATGGATAGATCAAGATTACTTGCGATTACTGGACAGACAGATTCGCATCTATTACACAAGGAATCTCATCAAAACATGGATGCAATTACAATGTTCAAACCAATTACAAAGTGGAATTGGTCAATACGTAATCCGCAAAACATTCCAGAAATTATTAGACGTGCATTCAAAATTGCACTTGAAGAGAAACCAGGAGCTGTACATATTGAATTACCACAAGACATTGCAAAACGAGAGGCAGATATTCCTCCAATTGAACCTCAACCCATCTATAGATCAGAGCCAAATGAAGAATTAATCAAACAAGCTGCACATTTAATTCTTAAAGCAAAAAATCCCATCATTTTACTAGGAAATGGTTGTGTTCGAGAAAATGCCAGTCAACATATCAGAAAATTTGTAGAGAAAACAGGAATTATAGCAATGAATACGTTTATGGGCAAAGGAATTGTTTCAGATGACTCTCCACTACATTTGCACACAATCGGCATCAAAGATGCAGATCATGCTTTACTTGCAATGAAATCAGCAGATGTAGTAATTGCAGTAGGAGTTGATCTTGTTGAATACAGTCCTAAAAATTGGAATCTAAATTTGGACAAGAGAATTATCCATATTGATTTCACTCCGTCTGAAGTCTATACCTATTACAGACCCATAGTTGAAATAGTTTCAGATATAGGATATGCAGTAGATGCAATATTAGATGAATTAGAAATCCAAAAAAAATCATACCCCGAATTAGACATCTTTCCACGAAAAGAAATTCCTGAATTATTTAAAAAAATTATCAGAGAAGTAGATGAAAGACGAGATTCATTTAGTGATGACATGTCATTTCCAATAAAACCTGAAAAATTAGTTATTGATGTTCGAAATGCTTTGGGTGAAAACGACATAGTATTATCTGATGTTGGTGCTCACAAGCTTTGGATTTCAAAAATTTACAAAACATATCAACCAAACACATGCATAATTCCAAATGGCTTTTGCTCGATGGGATTTGCTTTTCCTGGAGCAATTGCAGCAAAGATTGTCCATCCTGACAGAAATGTGGTAGCAATGTGTGGGGATGCAGGATTTTTGATGAACGTTCAAGAACTTGAAACTGCAGTTCGTCTTAAACTTGGAATTATTACTGTAGTGTGGTGTGATCTTGATTTGGGAATGATTTCAATGAAACAAAAAAATGAGTTTGGCAAAAGTTTCTTTACGAGATTTAACAATCCGGAATTCATCACTTTGGCTGAAAGTTTTGGTGCAGTTGGGTTTGTAGTAAAATCTACCGAGGAGTTTTCAAAGACTTTGGATGATGCAAAAAAAATCAAAGACAAACCAGTAATCATTGCAATTGATGTGGATTATTCGAGAAATAATGTGCTCATAAATGACAGCCATTATGAAAATACAGAATCAAAAAACAAACTCTAAATCATGAATTAATTAGTTGTTTCCCATTTTCTTATTAAAGAAAATTTGATAGTTTTTTCATCATGCTCTATTATCTTGAAGCAGATAGATACATGATATCATTCAGTAGTAATCATTTCACAAATTCTACAAATTAATCGTGTAGGGCCCTTGCATTTACCACATAACGAATAATCCAATAGCAGCTTCCACATTTTCTACATGACTCATCAGGCAATTCCATACACCGAATTTTTAGAAAATTAATCTATTTGAGGAATTTTAACTAGATTTATCTTGATGAGGGTTTGTAGTAACAAGATAATGGTATGAAGTCTGAATTGTGTTATTAGTATCCAATCCAGGTTCAACGGACAACAGCAGTTAATCTTCTGGATATGGAATTGTAATCATAGTAGTGTTTTCTCTAACTGAGACAATAGCAGATATCTTTCCAAATGAATTGTCAAATTCTTTTCTCATTGACAAATCAAGTGTTGTTTCCATTAACAGCATCTTCATTTTTTGTTCATCACTTTCTAAAGGAATTGTTTGGGTTTTACACTCAGAGATCTTTCGCTCACGTTTGTTTACCATTACTGCAAATCTAATTTCAAGTACTTTACACATATTTTTACAGATTTCATCATAAAGACTCATTTGTTTTACTTCCAATTAGAAGGCCTCCTCCTTATCTAGTAGAATCCAGGACAATACTGCAACTTCTTCCCAGGTGAATTGTTTCAAATTCTCTATTGCTAATGCTTTTTTGTATTTGTTTTTTGGAGGATTCTGAATCTGATTGTTTTTAGAGTGGTTATGAATTAATGTTGTTGAGAGATTATCTTTAGATTCTTGTATTATATTGAAATGATTATTTTTTTGTGGCATGCCTTTTTGGTTCTAATAGAAAAAATCAGTTTGAGTTTTTTTGTTTTAACTGAGGACCTAAAATTTGAGTTAAATGTTCAATATCTAGATTATTTGAGTAAGATAGACAGGATCCTTATCGGTTTTTTGTAGTTCAACAAAAGTTTCAGAACTTTGAATGCCTGGAATTTTGCCAATCTTTTCAATGACTATAGTATGAAGAGCCTCAAGATCTTTTGCATAAACCTGGATGATCATATCAAATCTACCGGTGACTTCTGAGATAGATGCAACTTCTGAGATGCTCATGAATGTTTTGTGAATTTCATCCTTGTGTTTTGGATTCCTGTTGATTCCAATTGAGGCCTTGACACCAATTCCCAAAAGAGAGTTATCTATTTCCACTGTGAATTTTTTGATTAGTTTTTTCTTCATCAATCTCTTGATTCGGCTATACAGCACTGATGCGTTAATTCCGAGTTTTTTAGATAGTGTAGGAACAGACATCGAGCCATCCTTGGTTAATTCAAAAAGTAATTTCATGTCTAGTTCGTCAAAACGATGCAACGTATTTGAAAAAAGATTTTATGATTTAATATATGTAGGTTTTTACAAATAATTCGTCTAGATTTACAAGATTTAATTGAAAATTTGTAATTTTTCTAAAAATATCGATAACTAAAAACTGCAATCTCTAAACGATTTTAAGTAGGCTTTTTTGAAAATGTTCGTAATGATTACAGAGTCTCAGCTAGTAGATATGATCAAAGAGGCAAAAGCGGCTACAAAAAAGAAAAAGTTTACGCAGTCAATTGAGCTAATTGCTAATTTCAAAGATATTGATGTAAAGAAAGGATTTGCACTAAATGAAGTAGTTCAGCTTCCAAAGACTAATTCACCAGCTACTGTTTGTGTAATGGCAACAGGTGAGATGGGCCAGAAAGCAAAACAGGCAAACGCAGATTCTGTAATTGGAACTGAAGAATTAGATAAATTCGGAGCTAACAAAAGAGAATCTAGAAAATTCATCAACAAATATGATTTCTTTTTAGCAGATACTAAAGTAATGCCAACAGTCGGAAAAACTTTGGGTCAACTTTTAGGTCCTAGAGGAAAGATGCCAACACCAGTTCCTTTTGATGCACCAATTGATGCATTTTTGACAAGATTTAGATCATCGATTAAAGTAAGAACAAGAGCATCACTATCTGTTTCATGTAAGATTGGAGATGAAACTATGGATGATGCTGATTTGGCAATCAATGCACACACTGTTCTAAATGCAATTGAAAAGAAATTGCCAAATGGTGAGAAGAACATGAGAAGAGTTATGATTAAAACTACAATGGGCAAGCCAATAAAACAAATTCAAGAGGTTAGAAAGAAATTTGCATGAGAATAGAACTACTTATCCTAAAAGAAAAACTCAGATGTATCAGCAATTACAAGAGCTACCAAGAAAATACAAAGTAGTTGCAATCATCAAAATGAACAAGGTACGGTCTTCACAGATTCTACCATTAAGAAAAGTTCTTAAAGGTAATGTAGAGTTTGTTGCAATCAAAGACAAGGTTGCACAAAAAGCACTCAACTCAATTGACATTCCAGGAATCAAAGAGATTGCAGACCAGCTTGAAGGTCAATGCATGTTCTTGTTTACAAACATGTCACCATTCAAACTCAATGTTCTTTTAGCTAAAAACAAAGTAATGATGGCAGCAAGAGGGGGAGACATTGCAAGTATCGATATTGTCGTACCTGCAAAGAACACAGGGATTGCACCAGGACCAATGCTTACAGAATTCAAAGAAGCTGGTATTCCAACAAAGATTGATCAAGGAACAATTTGGATTGCAAAAGACAGTACACCCGTATTAAAAGGTGATGCAATCAATGAGAAATTAGCATCAATTCTAGGTAAATTAGATATCAAACCAGTAGAGGCTGGAATTTCACTTTATTCAGCACTTGAGGAAGGCACTACGTATGCAGAAAAAGAGATGGTAATTGATGTTGAGAAGATAAGAGCACAGTTCGGACAAGCCCACCAAGAAGCAGTTTCACTATCAATAGAGGCAGCATACATTACTACAGACAACATCTCACAGATTCTCAGCAAGGCCGCCCAATATGCTCACTCATTATCAGTAGAGTCAAGATTTATGACAGATGAGACAAAGGAGCAAATCTTGCAAAAAGCAGATGCACATGCAAAAGCAGTTGCAGGCCAAGCAAAAGACTACACACCAGCATAAACCTATTTACTTTTAATTTTCAATATAGACTCAAAACAATTTTGGTGGAATTAATTAGGAGACGGTAATTTATCAGTAGTAGTGAATAAAAAAAAATGGACATGGTATGGAGTCATTTTTGCAATCATCATATCACTAGTTATTGCCACGATTCAAATTTACAGCATAGAAGAAGAAAACATCAAAACATCAATCATACAAAATCAGATTGAAATTCAAGAAATCATTGCAAAATCAATATCCAAGAACATAACTTCGGAATTGGAGTCAATAATATTTGAATTGGATAACTTGGCAAAATCAAGTGAACTACAAAAAGACATTGGAACTGTAGAGTCGAATAGATTAATTGCCCAGGCATTTATTCGTCTCAATTCTATCTCTCCTACTGCACAAATTCTTGCACTTGACGAAGATTTCACAGTTTTGTCTCAAGCTAGTAAAAGTCACAATTCGTTTATTGGTGCCAAAGTTAAGGGATTATCCGAATTAATTGATTCAGAAAAGAATGGTTTGATTTCAGAGCCAAGGATTCTGTCAATTAACACATTGCTATTTGATGAGCCAGAAATTGCAATCACTTTTCCAATAATTAATGAGGAAACAAACAAGCCATCAGGAATGCTCTTAGTAACATTTGCAGCAAGCGAATTTTTCAAGAGACATGGAAACATTTACGATATAGAATCTCAATTTTTGATGGTCATGGATGAAAATCATGTTATATTGATTGATCCAGCCACTGAAAATATAGGAGAGAATTTTTTTGAAGAAGAAATTCAACAACAAATTATCAATCCTTCTTTTTTAAATAATCATATCCAAGTTATACTCAAAGGAAACCTTTCCACAGTAATTTTCACTTTGAATAATGATATTGGGGAGAGAATTAGCACAGGAATACCAGTTCCAGTGAATGGTAAAATTGAATTCATATTTGCAGTGGTCACTCCTACCCAATCAATTAACAAAGAGATTGATGAAATAATTTTTGTCACAAAGATTCAAACCGTTTTTTTGTTGTTATCTACAATAATTGTTTTGTTAGCATTCTTGGTTAAACGCTCAAAAAGCTTCAAGAAAGAAAAATTAACAGTTATTGGGCAGCTTTCATCAAACATTGCACATGATATACGAAACCCATTGGGCACAATAAAAAATGCAGGAGTGATAATTGAAAAAGAAAATAATGATAATAACGAAATCATTTCAAGAGAAATCAAGCGAATAAATCTATCTGTACGTCGAATTTCCCATCAAATTGAAGAAGTGTTAAACTATGTAAGAACAACTCCTTTAGTTCTTAAACCATATTCAATCAATCACACTCTTCAAGAAGCAATAGATACATTAATTATTCCAGAAAACATTACGATAATCACACCAAAAAATGATGTAACGTTAAAATTTGATCATGAAAAAATGCTCATTGTATTTGTAAACATCATACTAAACGCAATTCAATCCATTGGAGATACAAAAGGAGAAATCAATATCAATATGCATGAAACTAGTTCTTATGTTACAATTGCGTTTGAGAATTCAGGTCCTAACATTCCATCAAAGGATCTAAAACGTATCTTCGATACCTTGTTTACTACCAAATTGGAAGGAACTGGTCTAGGCCTTTCTAGTTGCAAAAATATCATAGAACAACACAAGGGTGAGATATTTGCCACTACAAATCCGGTGAAATTCTCAATCAGGTTACCAAAATGACCATTCAAGCAATATTGATTAGCAATCAAAAAAGGAGAAAACAATGGTAAATTTTCGCATTCTTTTAGTAGATGATGATATTCAGTTCTTGGAGGCCACAGAATACATGTTAAAGTATGAAAATTATGATGTAATCACGGCCAAAAATGGAGAAGAGGCCATAAAAAAATATAAAGAATCAAGACCAAATATTGTTCTAATGGATTTGAAGATGCCTGTAATGAATGGATATGAAGCATTTTTTAAAATAAAAAAAGATAATCCAGATGCAAAGATAGTCTTTACATCAGCATATACAATTAACAACGAAGAGTTTGAGAAAGCAATGAAATCAGGATTGTTTGGATTACTTACAAAACCATTTGATCTAAATGAATTAAATAGCATCATAAAATCAAAAAATTAGAATTTCATTTAACGTCTGACTTTTTTAATATGCTATATCTTTGCTGATAATATTTAATTGCATCTCTAAAAAAAATCAGAAACCATTTTTTTAGATAAGAATCATCATCAAAGACAACATCTAAACTTTTTATCCCATTGGATTTTGAATTATTTTTTCCAATTGGATTGTATAATAAATTAGTATAAAACCAATACGAAATCTGCTCTGCCAATTGCTCTTCGGAAATGGATTCAAAATTTCTTTGGTATTTTATGTGCACGTATGACATTAATTCGTAAAATGGAATTCCCGGTTGGACTTGAATTTGAGGATTGTCTGCAAGCAATCCATTTGCTAATAACTTAATTCCATAAATCCTGTCACCTATTTTTGATTTAAGATAACCCCATTTTCCAAAAACTTTTGGCAAGACCCTGGAATATTTTTCTGCAATTTTATCGATTTCATTATTAGAAAAATTCAATACATCGATACAATACAAAATTCCATACAACGATAATCTGTACTTGTCAGCAATTCCAGTTTTGAGACTTTTTCCATCTTTGATTGCTAATCCTAAATCCAAAATTCCATTGGAATGTTTTTCGTTGTCTTTTCTTCCAACAAGTAATCGTCTGTAAATTTTTTCGCGTTCACGTAATCTTGCCATGTCATTAGGAATTGAAATTTTTGCCAAATCCCATGTAGTTAATGACTCATTTTTGCTCATTATTTTTAATAGAGTTTGAACATTTTGTTGGTGTTTATTCAGATTGGATTTCTTTTCACTGGGTGTTCCATAATGAATATGGGCATTTGGTCGCAAATACATTTTGTAGTTTTGCAAGTTACCCAATACAGAATCTGATTCAAAAGGCATACCGTAATACGGTATCTCTTATTATATATAACTCAGCCTCAGTAATTCCATGAAACAGCAAACCATGCACAATTGGCAACACTCGCCATCCAAAACTCAGGTTGCAAGCAACCCTGTAAAAGCAGTGTCAAAATCCTTGCATAAAGATAAGACACCTACTTTCTCCACCGAGGATTTGATGGGGCTAACATGGGTTCTGTTTGAGGAGAGATATTAGAATGCAAACACAATATTTTTTTTCAAATGCCCAGATTGTGTCCAACAAGATGCCGACCCATCTTGTTCAGTTGCATTGTCAAGATTGTGTGGAGGAGATGATTAAATGAAACCTACCAACAAAAAAAAATTTTCCAAGGGTGGATTTTCATCTTCGCTGCTGGCCCACATCGAACAAATCAAGAATTCAGATAGTATCAATTTTCAATATGAGAATGAAATAATGCTAGATGATTTTGATTTGTTTGTAAAGCAAAAAAAATCAAGAAGAGGCCATCTAGTGAGGTGTGGCACATCAGTATGAGTGTAGTTTCTGTATCAGACATACTGAGGAAACGGAAAACAGGAAACGTAAAAAGTTTTGCAACATCATGTATTTTTGGAATGATGTTGAGCTTGTCTTCCTTAATGTTTGACGTTTCTGCGTTTGCAGAATCAACTCAAACTACAGTGATGAAACTTGATGATGAGACAAGTCTTGAAAAGACGAGTCTTTCCATGAATATTCCTGAAACAAATACACTTCCTTGGGGAACAATCAAAGGTAAAGTAAATGATCCTTCACAAGGATACCCTGTGATTATTCAAATCTTCAAAGCCGATGAAGACGTCCCTATTCATGTTGCGCAGGTTAGCTTGAAAGGAGATAATTCCTTTGAGTACAGGTTCCGATTGCTGTCAATAGATGAAGACAATATCATCCATTTTTTTGAAGGTGACTATAATGTCAAAATCTTCAAGGTGATAAATACACTAGGAGATAATCTAGAATCAATCTAGATTATTTTCATCTATTTTTTAAAAAAATTGGGTGAATTTTGAGCCTATTTTATACTTGGAATATATTTCCAAATATTTTAGATTCCAGCTTGAGCACCAATAATTTTTACAAGATCTTCTTCTTTAATCATAGAAAAGAGAATCATGAGATCAGTGGCTGAGATCAATCCAACTATTTGATCATTTTCCATAACTGGGAGTTTGTGAATTTGTTTTTCAATCATAATATTTGCAGCATCCATTATTGAAATAGTAGATTCTACAAATACCAAAGACGTAGTCATGATGTTTTTTACGAGAGTGTCTTTTTTATGTCCAAACACCAATGTACTTGCAGTAAGGTCTTGTTCGGTAATGATTCCAATGAAAGCATTATTTTCTAAAACCATCAAAGATGTAATATTCTCATCATAAAATATTTTGGCTGCATCTTCAATGGTACATGTAGAAGAAATAGATTTAAAATTTTTCATCATGAATTTACTTACAGGAATTTTTGTTTGGCTCATTAATTCATCAACAATGCATTTAGCATATATTTAACATTTGAAAATTACATGATGCCTTCTTAGGCCACATTTCTTATGTATTTTTATTACATCATATTATTTCAAATCAATACCGTTATTACAGCAAAAAAATCTTCAATATTGGAGCGAATTAAAAATGGAGAATATCCAAAACGAGGATTATTCTGGCTATGGCCATTATGAGGTCTCAGAGAGATTGGAATTAAGATTACCCAAGACAGAAATCAAAATAGAAAGAAAATCAGATGACAGATTGTCATATTATCGAAAGAATTCTGAAAATCAGGAAGTAAAAAAATCCATTCCAAATTCAAGTAAAAACGTACAACTTGAACTGTGTCCAGTCTTACCCCTTCATCTTCCAGCTAAAAAAACAAATGATCTAATATTTCTCCGTTTAGCTGAATCTATTTTTGTAGAAAAAAAATCTACAGTAAATGTTGTAATTCAATTTCCAATGGAGATAGGAATTTTTATAATAAATTCAAGTGATGACTCAAAAGAGCTTTTTGATTGTTTTACATGTGAGCCAATGCATTCAAGATTTGCATTGTATGGGACTCCTGAGAAGGGAAATCTTTGCATGTACTCAAAGGTGAAACTATTAGAAGAAGAAGATTCAGACCCATATATTTTTGCAAAAATGATTGTTACTTTAAGCAATGAATTAGAACACGGAGTATTTGTAAGAAAATTGGTATTTCCCATTACTGAACATACAATCTACTATGCGAAGGATTCTTCTGAAGTTCATATTGATGATATCAAAGGAATTATAAAATCAGTTAACAATAATGAGATTATCGAGATAAATCGAGAAGAATATACTAAAAAAGACAAAGATTGGAAACTAGTTTCATACTCAGACAGTAAAGACAATAAATCATTTAGCATGGAAAAGGGATTTGATTAGATGGTTCTTGAAATTTTAGACACTCAACTGATTGAAGGTGTTAGTATTTGGAGTATGTTAATTACTGTAATTCTAGTTTTTGTTGGTGTAATTGTTGCAAGAATAGTTCGAATGATTTTCAACAAAAAATTTGCACCAGACATGCCAATCCATACTGTAAAAACTTTGAACAAGTTAATCTATTATGGAATTATCATCATCTTCCTTATGGCGGCAACTGCAAGTCAAGGAATTGATCTTGGTGGTTTGGTAGTAGGAGCTGGATTTTTGGGAATTGTGATTGGATTTGCAGCACAATCAGTTGTATCAAATATGATATCAGGAGTGTTCTTGCTAATTGAAAAGCCTGTAAAACAAGGGGATAATGTTGAAGTAGTAGATTCCAATGTAATGGGCAAATTAATTGACATCAGTACATTCTCATCAAAAGTTCAGCAATTTGATGGAACAGTTGTTAGAATTCCGAATGAAAAAATGTTCACATCAAATCTTCGATCCTTTAATCTATCAGAAGTAAGAAGAAGTGAAGTAACAGTAGGTATAGGATATGGAGAGAATATCGATAAAGCAATTCAAGTAATCAAAAACGCGATTGAGAAAAATGTAGTTTATTCACTAATGGAGCCTGAACCACAATTCTCCATTTCAGAGCTTGCCGATAACAGTGTAAACATTTTGGTTCGTGTTTGGTATCCACGTGATGATCTACTTGAAGTAATGCCCAATTTACTCAAAGTGATCAAAAATGCTTTAGATGATGCAGGTATTGAAATTCCATTCCCACAAAGAGTTGTGTGGGAAGGAAAAGATTCTGAAAACTAGGCGGTCCAAACTAATTGAATTTAGATTTACAACTATTACAATAACCAAACATCTCAAAACTGCCCTTTACAATAAGATATTTTGATTTTTTTGCAGCCCTGCTTTGAATTTCCTTAAGTAAATCCTCATCAATATCTTCAATTTTTCCGCAATTTATGCAAACTAGGTTGATATGTTCATCTGTATGAGCATCAAATCTTGTCTCTCCTTCAACTTCAATCTCATTGACTAGTTTTTCTCTTTTAGAAGACCAAGGGTTTTGTATACTGTAGATAGGCTTACCATGAGGTATTTTTTTTTGAATTGTCTTGTGAATGTACTCAGTACTGGGATGCTCTTCAGTCTTTAAGAGATAATCTACAATAACTATTCTCTGTGGAGTGATTCTAAAGTCCCTCACGCAGTGATGCCACTAATTCCTCTACTCTATATTTTTGAATAAAAATAAAAACTAGGAAAACGTAGTAATCATACAAACTTAGATCCTTTGACCCTTTGCACATCGATACTATGATTTCCATCGGTGTTTTCTTTGATTGATTACTACAGACCACACATGTGATTGAGAAATAAAAACATGATTTAGAAATTATTAACATTTGTTTATTTTTTTTCGATATTTTTTACATCAATTAAGAAATCAAATAATGAAAGTTATCTTTAATATTATTGCTAGATTATCTATGCCAACAGACATTCACAATGAGATTAAAAATTTAGAAAACGAAATTTTACGAATAGAGGACAACATTGTAGAATTTTTGAGGATGAAATATGATGAGGGAATAAAAAAATCACTCCGTTTACTAGAATCTGATTTAAAATATCTGAGCATTCTTGCAAATGGAGCCCCCATTGACAAAAATGAAGATAGAAAAATTATGGAATTTTTGAGAACTCATTATGACTATCTACAAAAATTGTCTGTTCCAGCATAGTTTTTTGAATATCTGTTTAGTTTTTCAATAAGCATTCTTATCTAAACCATGATTCACGATACATGTATGAACGAATTCCTTCAAGAACTAAAAAACATCTTTACAATTTCTAAAAAAAGCAATGCCAGATTTTTGGTGCAACTAAAAAACAACTCCCAAATATCATCAATCAATAGTGAAACTTCAGCAAAATTATATTGATGCCTAGAAAACCATGATAAATTCTGCTATTTCACTAGAACTAGAATTGCAAATAATGTAGAATTTTTACCAAATGTATCTGAATCAATTCTACAAACTACTCATAAAATGACTGAACTGTCGATTCAAGCATATCACCAACAAAACAAGATCATATTTGACATATTTGGACAACAGAATAAGCATTTACCACATTCAATGACATCATAAAATCTTTTGCATCAATGAAGAAGGGAATTATGGAATTTTTGATCCCATGTATGGGATGAAATTAAAAACATGATTACTTACTCTGTTTTTTCTTTACAATTATTCAATTTAATCCAAAAAAGACAACAAATTTTAGAATTTTTAAAATGATCTTTTTATTTTATGTTGTGATAGTTATATTATGGCAAATTTTAGGTGCAGCGATTATGGTTTTGGATGTAATTATGTTTCCAAAGGAAATGCCGAGAAAATAGTTTTTGATTTTTGGGAGCATATGAATAATGAGCATGGAATTGATTATTCAAAAGAAACCCTTATGGAGTCAGTTAAACGAAAAAACTCTGAGGCCTCCATTAAACCTTTGAAAATATAATTGAATAATAATCACTATTGAAGTCTTTTTATTCTATTATCACGTGATTGTTGTGATGTTTAAGCATATTTCATTTTTGAAAAGGAAGGCACAATAAAATGGTAAAAGCATATGTCATGATGACCTGTAATTTAGGTTCTGAAAAAGAGGTCATTACTTCACTGAAAAAAATCGATGGTGTAAAAGAAGCCCATGTAACGCTTGGACTTTATGATGTAATTGTACAAGTGGAATCAGATTCTGAAGAGAAGATTCGGGAAATTGTTACTGGAACTATACGTAAAATGCCAAAAATTCACACTACAGTAACATTGACTCGTTCAGAATCAGGGGAATTATTTCAAGCATCTGAGAAATTAATTGGAGCTATGCTTAGACAAAATCTTGTACAAGCATATGTGGTGATTCACTGTGATAAGGGAGAAGAGTATCCAACATTGAAAAATCTTAGCCACATACCTGAGGTAAAAGAAGCTGATGTGGTTTTTGGGTTTTATGATGTTATTTGTAAAATTGAGGCCTCTGATAACACTACATTAGAGCATGTTCTGATAAAAGCTATACGTACATTACCCAACATCAAAACTAGTATGACATTACATGTTGTCAATGAACAAGAATCATAATCATCTAAAAATTTGTTAAACATACTAGTAGGTAATTTTCAAACAATCCTAAAAAGAATCAAACATCAAGATTAACTTGTTTTAATGATATTCAATTGTAATGTCTATCACACAAGGTATCCATGAGAATGAAGAAAAACTGCTCAACATGATCTTAGGTGAAATTCCAAGCTCCAGGATTGCAATAATTTGTGATCATGATGGCAATATTTTATTGAATAGCATTCGAGAAAAAACATAATGAATTATTCTCCAAGATTGGAAATGGTAAATATGCAATTGTTGCATATGACAAAATCAAGAGAATCACAGTACCTCTACTAAATAATCATCTGTTGTTTGTAAGTCTGGAAGGTGATGAATTTGGAAACATCAAAAATATCAGCAGTATAGTCAATTGGGTTAACTTCAATATTAGACTATACCTATTGTTTATTCTGAATATTTTTATGACTAAATTGAATGATCTTGAAATAATTTGACAAGATATTTCGAGAGTTTTAAAAGTATTAACGATCAATGTTGTGAATTGCATAAAAATGAGATAGTAATCAAAACCAAGCAGTTATCCAAGGACAACTCTATGTTCTGGTTCCAACATCATTGATGTTTTTACTAGTTGATTACTATCTGTAGAAAACATGTTATCGTGACATAAAAACAGTATTGGGAAAATCATAAACAATTTTTTAATTTTTTACTAGAATATTCATAAATTTTCATTTTCATGATCTGCCATTTTATTGAGGATGACGTCTAACTAATTATGGTTTGAATATATATGATACAAAGTCGTTATCATGCTCTGTCTGTGGTAAAGCTATTGGTGAAGTTGACTACGATGCTGAAATCATTCGTCCAAAATGTGGGCAATGCTCAAATCCCACCCTTCATATCAAAGACAAATTACCATTTGCTCTATACTTGTAATTGCATATAATGTAAGTAATGGTGAAAAAATATGTAATATTATTTAGTTATTAATGGATAAATTTAACAAATTTTGATTTTTTTTATAGTTTTGCTTAAATATTTTTTTGCTGAATTGATTTGTGCATACTGCTTATGTTTTAGTTAATTGCAATCTTGGTACTGAGATGGATGTGATTGAAAAACTGAGGCACATGGATTCTGTAAAAGAAATTCATGGCACTTTTGGTGCATTTGATATTGTTGTTAAAATCGAGAATTTTGAAAGAGAAAAAATTAGTAAAACAATTACTCAGAATATTCGAAAACTTGAGCATGTACGTTCTACTCTTACCTTGATGACGATTTCAGGACAATCATAGATATATCATGATAAAAGCCTATGTTCTAATTCAGAACAAAGAAGGAACTGAAGATTCAATAATTTTTCATTTAAAAAATATCCCAAAGATGTTGTTCCGAGATTTTTTAATAACACTGCTAATTCCTATGATAAAATAGTATACTTGACTACTTTTGCAAGAGACAATGTTTGGAAACATAAAATTATTGAACAATTATTGACTGAGAAAACTGTGTTAGATCTTGCTTGGGGCACAGTAATACTAACAAAACAAATTGTAGAAAAAATTCCAAACGTGAAAATAATAGGTGTCGATATTACTCAAAACTATCTTGAAAAAGCAAAGGAAAAATTAATTGTATATGAAAATATTTCTTTTGTAAACCAGGATGCTGAAAAACTTGATCTAGACGAAAAATTTGATTGTATTACTGCATCATATTTGCCAAAATATTGCATAGATGAAGTTTTGATTAAAAACTGCATTGATCATCTTAATGTGGGTGGAAAAATAATTTTACATGATTTCACGTATACAAAAAATAGGTTGGTACGAAAAATGTGGAATTTTTACTTTAAACTGCTTTTTTTGGCAGGATTTTTTATCCCTAATTGGAAACAGGTCTTTATTGATCTACCTCATATGATAAGAGATACTAATTGGGTAAGAGAATATGAAGAAGATATGAAGAATTATGGAATGAAGACATACAAGCAAGATTTGACATGGGGCTCTTCAGCTATTCTTGTAGGAATCAAGATTACCTAGTCTTATCTCTTCTGTTATTGTAAACCAAACTATTCCATTATGAATAATTTCATATTCTCTTGTCACCTTATTCTCATCTGGATTTCGATTCAATGATATGACATTTCTAGTAGCATTGATGCCGTTCACATTAAGAATAGTCCCAATACCACGTTTTTTCTTTAATAGATCAGCCATGATAAATTCAGGTAAAATCCTAGAGTCAAATTTCACATCAGCTTTTATCACTGGCAATCCCTGAGCAGTAATTGCAACCTTTCTCACAAAGTGATTTGGTGCAACAGTATTTTGCTCTACTACTTGTAGGTGTATTTTGCAGTTAAGAACCTCTCCAAGAACAGTGACTACTTGACCTACAGGGGCATCCAATATTCCCTGTAACAAATATTCTGAAGACATATTCATACAATATTTTGTTGTTTAACTGAATTAAATATATCTTAAAGCAAACAAGAAAATTGTGCCAAATATTACGACAGAACTTGTGATCTTTAGAAGAATTTCCTTTTTACGGTATGTTTGGTAATTTGCATTTTGTTTTCTTAATTCTTTGTATTTTCTAGATGTAATTATCAAAATATAGCTCACAATACCTGCAAGTATAGAAAATAATATGGTTTCAACGGACATGGCATTTGATTGAATTACAGATCCTGCAAGAACTGGTAAAACTCCCCATGAGATTACAAATGAAATATTATTGTGAAATTTACCATGAAATAATTCTAGATTATATGCAAAAAGAAAAAACCCTTCTATTATTCCTATTGGAAATAATAACCAAGAATCTAAAAACGCATAATACAATCCAATTGAAAAAGCAATGATCAAAGAAATTATTGATGCAAGCCAAAGCTTTGACTTGGATATTTCTCCCCAAGGTTTTTTCTTACTTCCTAAAGCATCAAGACAATGTGCAGATATACCTATTGCAAAAAAATATAATACACAAATGGATACTAATCGAACAAGGCTAAATTCTACTGAAAGAGATCCCAATATTGAAAATGACATTATCATTCCAGTATAGGGTAAAAATAGAATTCCTATTGATAATCTAAAATTTCTAGAACCAAATTTTGGAACAAACCATTCAGTTAGTCTATCTCTTTGCATTACTTTTTAATAACAATGTGACATTAAATGATTTAATCAAAATCACTTTCCCATAAACCCACTTAATTTTTCAATGACTATTCTATTATCCCTCACGTCAATTTTTAGAACATATCCATTACTCCAACCAAGTTCAGAAATATCCTCTTCTGAAATGTCTATTTTATACTCCCCATTTTTTTGTTTGATAAGTTTGGTTGTTTTTACCATTTGAAAATATTGGATTTTATAATATCTAAAAATTACTGTTATCACATAACGCCTTGAAATTATTCAATAATAGCAAAAAAACTAAACAAACGTACATTATTCTCAAATGCGACTTTTATTTGATTATGATCTATTATCACACAATAGTAATCTACAAAGAAAAATCGAGAAGGAAAAAAATATCTACGAGTATTGGTCAAAGGACTGATACTTGATTTTACAAGATTACTATCTGAAGTTTTTTCATGGTTAGGGAACCTATAACTGAAAAAGCAATTTGCAGATATGATGGAAATTCTTTATGTATGGATTGTATTGAAATTACTGATTTTGAAACAAATGAGGTTATTTGTCAAAAATGTGGTATAGTTTTACAAGATAAAATCTTACAAGACAATAAAGTCAGCAATGGAAATACAGCAAATACTGAGACTCATGTAAAAAATAGATCATTAAGATTTCATGATATGGGGCTAGCTACAGTCATTGGTAAATTTAATTGTGATTCTAAAGGTAAGCTTCTGGATTACAAAACAAGACAAGCAATGAATAGAATGAGGTTATGGGATTCAAGAAGTCAAACAAAAAATACTTCTGAACGAAATTTAAGAGTTGCTTTATCCGAGATAGAGAAATTAAAAGAAAAATTAGGTCTTTCTGATTCTGTTGGAGAAAGATCATCTTATTTATATCGAAAAGCCGTTAAATCCCAACTGATTCGTGGCAGGAGCATAAAAGGAATAGTGGGAGCCTGTATGTATGTGGCATGTAGAGAAATGAACGCTACTAGAACAATCAAAGATATTTCAAATAATCTTCAAGAAAGTAGAAGTTCGATTGCACGAAACTATAGAATGTTGTTCCACCATCTTAGATTAACTACATCCATACAAGACCCAGTCAAATGTATTGTGAAAATTGCAAACAATTTAGAAATCCCTGAAAATACTAAACGAGAAGCAATGAACATTTTTGATATTCTAAAAGAGAAAAAACTAACTGCGGGAAAAAGACCTGATGCTGTTGCAGCCACTGTGATATACATGGCAATTATCAAAACAGGTGTAAATTTGTCTCAACAAAATATTTCAAAAGTTGCAGGAATAACTGTTGTTACAATCCGTAACCGTTATCAAGAATATATTCAACATGTTAAACTATTTTAATTTTTTACAATTTTATTAAATAAATTTAAAGAACAATATAATTGTGGTTAAAATTCAATTATTAGAAAATGCTATTATAAGTGAAATAATTACATGATATCCTAGAATTTATTCAAGATTCTCGTACTTTGGGCAAATTCCAATTAAACCTCATTGCAAGTAGTCTAATTCCAGTAGCAGCTACAATTCCAATAATTGATGCAAGCTGTATCTCTATCCCAGATGACAATGTCATATAAAAAATTATAATTCCAATAATTGATGCAATTGCATACACTTCCTTTACAAATACAATAGGAATTTCTCGAACAAAGACATCTCTTAGAATTCCACCCCCAATTGCAGTAATCATTCCTCCAAATAGCATTGGAAGGAAATTCAATCCGACTATTTGATATGCAATTGATGCACCAAGAATAGAAAATACACCCAATCCCACTGCATCAAAAATTAACCAGACATTCATCTGTTTTTTCATTTTTGTAAATAAAAAAAACATCACAACTCCTGCAATTACAGTTAGAGTAACATAGATTGGATCTGAAAATGCAGTTGGGAATCGTCCAAAGATTACATCACGTGTTACACCACCACCTACTCCAACTACAGTAGCCAAAATAATAATTCCAAAGATGTCAGCTTTGTAAGATATTGCCTTTGATGCTCCAGTTACTGCAAATGCAATTGTCCCCAAGTAATCTAAAATACTGATAAAGCCATCTATTGGAAAAGAGAAATCTACCAATCAATAGAGTGGAGGGAAATTACTAATTAAGATTAATGAAAAAGATCAAGCTTGAAAAAATAAAGATTAAAAATTTAATTGAAAAAAGTGTTGTTTAGCCAAATAATGAGGATAATCCTTCCATGGCTGCTTCTTCGGTTTTACCTTCGTCTTTAGGTGCTTCTTCTTTCTTTGCTTCACCAGCTACCTCTGCTGGGGCGGCTGCTGCTGCAACTGCTACAGGTGCGGCTTTAACTGCCTCATCGATGTTGACATCGGCCAAGGCTGCTACAAGTGCTTTAACTTGAGCATCATTAACTTCGGCACCAGATGCTTTAACAACTGATGTGAGGTTTGCTTCGTTAACTTCTTTGCCTAGTTTGTGAAGAAGTAAAGCAGCGTAAACATATTCCATTGTATCGAAATTTTCTTAGGGCATAATATAAAACTATGGTGAAATCATGCCTAGAATTTGCAAATCTAGTTTAAAATCTTCAGACTTCGACAAACAGCATACAGTGTTCGTTTGAGATTTTTATCAATCAAAGTATCCATTCTGTTTCGCAATACTCGTTTTGCCTCATCTCGCTCAGCTCCTTGGGGCAATGATAGAACTGCATTGATAAATTCAGGTAATGATTCGCGAATCCATCCATCAAGCATTGCATAAATTTTTGGTGGCAAGATATCACATTTGTCAACATCAAGATCTAAAATCCCTGTAAAATTCTCATGCTCTACTCTATACACTAGGGCCAATACAATATTGTCTGGAGTTGGATACTCTAGTATTTCTCGGGAGCGCTCTCCTGTTTTTCCTTGTGTAATCTTGTTTTTCAGACCAATTGGATTTACAATTACTCCGTTGATTCCTACTTTACGTCCGTCTACTCCAGTGATTATACCGAAGATAAAGTCGTTGAATTCACCTTTCTTTTTGATGGAGAAAACATGTACTCCTTCTTTTAGAGTAGGTTTCTTGCCAAACATAAAAAGAGTGCGTTATGTATTCTATTTAATGTATTATTTGTCAGTGCAAAGTATCGATTTAATGATTTTATTTGTTGCCAGATACTAAATCTCAAATAAACTCAGTGTTCCTTAATCATGTCTTGTGTTACAGAAAAAGTAGATAATTTTGAATCTGAAAAACTGTTGACCTTGATCGAACCAAAATTCAATGAAACCATTCTAATCTCCTTAATTCCACACTAGGTTTCCATGATAGGATTATGTCAAAAATGCAATAACCAAGAAGAAACATTCCCAACTGAAGTATTAGTAAATGAAAAAGGAATCGTTACCGTTCCCTTATGTCAAAAATATAAGAGGTTTTGGTATTCTTGACAGGTATGTGTTCAAGATGATTCTCATCTGATGTGTCTGTAGTATTTGATGAAGAAAACTTTCAGATTATTTGCGATAAATGTAAAAATAATTCACATTATGAGAATAATTGAAAATTGCAATGTTGTCTTGTGTGTGCCAAATTTAGTTTATCGTTTACCAGATCGTAAACTTCCCTAAGATTAATGCGTCCATAGGAATCATTTTTGACAACATTGCATAATGAAACTATTTCATTTTTGAATATAACCAACACTGAGAATTGGTTCATACAAATCATCAGTATTGGCTAAATACTATTTTGAAACATATTAGAATAGTATTAGAACTGTCACCAAACAACTAATCGTTTTTGGTCTTAAGATCTAATACAATTTTATTTATTTCATAATCTTAAGGAAGATTAGAAGAGTCGGATCACATTATATCCAATTGATACTTTTCTCTAGGTAAGTAATTCAAAATCTATTGAACAGTTTGGAGTCTGCTAGCATGTTGTTTTATGATTTTCAAATTCTTCATCAATCAAAAAATGTCTATTACAGTTGCTACAGTAGTTTGGAATGTACATAATATCCTTGCCAGGTACTCCCACTGGTGGTTTCACAGGTATCATAATATTTGTTTGAGTATATCTATTCTGGACAAAATAAATTAACATTCTTCATAAAAAGAGGATATAAATTTTGAAAAATAGAGTACGCATTCATACCCAGAGCTTACGTCATCTAAGTACAAATTACGAATAATCTAAACTAAAAACAAACCAGAATATAGTAATAATTCAAGAGAGGTAAAACCAACTAATCCCAAAATAATTGGAACCCATCTTTTTTGAGAGCTACAACATAGTCTTCTACCATTACCTGGAGCATTTTTTCATTCATCAATGCAAGAATCATTATACTTGAGCTTGAAGAATTTCATGAATGTGTCTAACGCACATTTGCAGATCCTTTTGGTTTTTGAACTGTGAATACTGTTTTCAAAGAGATGGAAGGAATCTTTGCATGACATAGTATGGAACTGGCATAATTAATCAGATCTTGTATTGTGTTGTTGTATTATTAATCGACAATTCTTAATATCGGAATAGGGCAGTTTCATCGTTGGATAAAAAAGAGATTCTAAAAGAATTTTCATCAGATCCTGACAGATATTACAATGTCAAATTGTTCCAAGATCAGGGATTTGTCAGAAAATTATGTACCAAATGTGGGAGATTTTTTTGGACTCTGAATTCAGGAAGAGATTTGTGTCCAGATGATGCTGATGACATATACTCATTCATCGGAGAACCGCCAACTACTAAGCGATTTGATTACACCCAAGCATGGAAACAAGTAGAAGAGTTTTTTGTAAAAAATAATCACACCTCAGTTAGCAGATATCCTGTAGTTTGTAGATGGCGAGATGATTTGTATTTTACAATTGCATCAGTTGTGGACTTTCAAAGAGTGATGGGCTCCAAGGTAGTATTTGAGTTTCCTGCAAATCCACTAATAGTTCCACAGACTTGCTTGAGATTCAAGGATTTGGAAAATGTTGGAGTAACAGGTAGACACTTTTCGAGTTTCTGTATGATTGGACAGCACAGTATTCCAGAGGGAAAAGGATATTGGAAAGATGAATGCGTTGATTTGGATTATAGGTTACTAACTGATCAGTTTGGAATTAAAAAAGAAGAAGTGGTATTTGTTGAAGATGTCTGGGCAGGAGGAGGCTCCTTTGGTCCGTCACTTGAATACTTTGTCAGAGGTTTAGAATTAGGAAATGCAGTCTTTACTGAATTTCAAGGAGAATTAGGACAGCACACAACATTAGACCAGCGAGTAATTGACATGGGTGCAGGCCTTGAGCGATTTGCATGGATTACCATGGGTACACCTACTGCTTATGATTGCTGCTTTGGTCCAATTAATCAGAAATTATTTGAAAAGATTGGAATTGATTCGGATTCTGAAATTTTACGAAAATACTTTACAGAAATTGCAAAGGCACTAGATGACTATGAGGATCTCAACGATGTAAGACGCCATGCAATAAAGAAAGCAGGATTAACAGACGACCAACTAAACAAAATAATAACCCCACTAGAAGGAATTTATCTAATTGCAGATCATCTTAGAACCCTAATTTTTGCAATTACGGATGGTGCACTGCCAAGCAATGTTGGTGGAGGATACAATCTAAGAATGATGTTGCGAAGAATCAATGCTACAATTAGCAAGCTAAATCTGAAATTAGACATTGATGATTTGGTTGAGACCCATATTGATTATCTCAAAGATACGTATCCAGAATTAGATGAGAAAAGAGATGACGTCATGAAGATTCTGAAAATGGAATCTACAAGATATGAGGAATCCAAAGTCCACATGAAGAAAAAGGCAGAAAAGATTAGAGAAAGAGGCGTACCATCTGTAGATGAACTCATCACACTATACGAATCAGACGGAATTACGCCTGAATATCTCAAAGAAGTTAATGCAATTGCAGAAATTCCATTTTCATTTTACTCGAAACTTTCAGACTTGCATCAGTCTGAAAAGAAAAAGCCAATTGCAGAATTACCGTTAGATGAACTGCCTGAAACTGATACTCTGTTTTACAAAGACGACCCGATGGAGTTTGATGCCAAAGTAATCAAAGTATTTGATCATCATGTGGTATTGGATAGAACTTCGTTTTATGCAAGAGGTGGAGGACAAGAGCCGGACCATGGAACCATTGCAGGATTTAATGTGATTAATGTAGACAAACATGCAGATATTATTGTTCATCAGCTAGAAGATGGCACTCCAAAAGAAGGAGAGACAGCAAAATGTATAGTTGATGCAACACGACGTGCAAACATTACAAAGAATCATACCAGTACTCACATCATTAACGCATCATCAAGAGGAGTACTTGGTTCATGGATTTGGCAGCACTCTGCATTCAAAGAGGATGATCATGCAAGATTAGACATTACTCATCATTCATCATTAACTGACCAGCAAGTACAACAAATTGAAGATGCTGCAAACAAAATGGTAAAAGGAAATTATCCTGTATCGATTGAATATTTTGATAGGGGAACTGCAGAACAAAAGTACGGATTTAGAATTTACCAGGGAGGTGTTGTTCCAGTAAAGTCTGTAAGAATTGTATCAATTGAAGACAAGGATATAGAAGCATGTGGTGGAACACATGTCAAAAAGACAGGAGACATTGAATTAATCAAAATTACAAAGACTAAAAGAATTCAAGATGGCGTAGTTCGTCTAGAGTTTGTCTCAGGTCCTAATGCATTTGAGTATGTAAAACAACAAGAAATAATTTCAAAACAAAAAGTGCACGAAACAGCAGCAAAAGAAGAACTAGAAAAGAGAAGAGAAGAAAATAAACAAAAGGCAAGAGAGCAGATTCCAATATTATTAGAAAAGATTCTATCTGTAGAATCAGGAGAACTAGAGGGTATTTCCATCAAAAACAAGTTGTACTTTACTTCAAGTGAAAACTATGACGAGTATTTTCATCTAAACTTTGGAAAAAAACTAGTTGCCAAGGATGATACCAGTGTATTTTGTGGGATTTTTGAATCAGGCCCAACTGTCAGGATTATGGTGTATGCCGGAGAGCAATCAGGCATTAATGCAAGCGTAATTGTCAAGGAAATAGCCTCAATTTTAGGAGGTTCTGGTGGTGGGGGTGCCAAATTTGCCCAAGGTGGAGGAAAAGACACATCTAAAATGGAGCAGGCAATAGCCAAAGCAAAATCAATGATTTTAGGATGATGAAATTTGGAGATAAACTGGACAGAAATTGAGAATAAGTGGAGAAGTAAATGGATACAAAACAAGGACTTTGAGACAAATCCAAATGAGAAACAAAAAAAATTCATTACAGTTGCATATCCGTATCCCAACTCACCTCAACACATAGGACATGGAAGAACATACACACTAGCTGATGTTCATGCTAGATTTTATCGAATGAAAGGATTCAATGTTTTGTTTCCAATGGCGTTTCACTACACTGGAACTCCAATTCTTGGCATGGCAAAAAGAGTCGAATCTGGAGATGTAGAACTAATTGAGAATTTAAAAAATCTGTATTCAGTTCCTGAAGAATCAATAAAGTCATTTGTTGAACCAGTAAAGATTGCAGATTATTTCCATGAAGAGATTAAAACTGGAATGATTGAGATGGGTTACTCTATTGACTGGAGACGAGAGTTTACAACAATTGATCCAGTGTATTCTAAATTCATTGAATGGCAAATCAATACACTACGTGAGAAAAATTTAATCGTTCAGGGAAACCATCCAGTTGGTTGGTGTCCTAAAGACCAGAATCCTGTATCCCAACATGATACACAAGGAGATGTGGAACCTGATTTCACTGAATATATTTTAATTAAATTCAAATACGGTGATTATATCATTCCAACTGCAACACTACGACCTGAAACAATTTTTGGTGTTGTGAATTTGTGGGTTAATCCTGAAATAGTTTACAAAAAGATTACAATGGATAATGAGAAATGGATTGTAAGTGCAGAGTGTGCATACAAGCTAGAATTTTTGGATAAAAAAATTACATATGATGGCGAGATAAAGGGCTCAGAGTTAATTGGAGAAACAGTTACTGTTCCCCACAGAGAAGAATCAATTGTAATGCTTCCTGCTAGTTTTGTTGAAAGTGGAACTGGTACTGGAATGGTAATGTCAGTTCCTGCTCATGCACCATTTGACTATCAGGCATTAGAGGACATCAAAAAGACAAATCTAGAGTCAGATTTGGCGTCCCAAGTGAGTAAAATCGTGCCTATCTCCATTATAGAGACTGAAGGATATGGAGAGAATCCAGCAAAAGAGGCGGTTGAGAAATTTGGAGTTACATCTCAAAATGATTCTAAACTTGAAGAGGTAACAAAGGAAGTTTATGGAAAAGAGTTCTACGGTGGGAAACTCAAACAAAACACAGAGCAATTCTCTGGAATCAAAGTTGCATATGCCAAAGATACCATCAAAGAATGGCTAATTGAAAACAAACATGCAGATATTTTACTAGAACTAACTAATGCACCAATAAAGTGCAGATGTGGAGCAGAGTGTGTAGTCAAAGTACTAAACAATCAATGGTTCCTAAACTATGGAGACAAAGACTGGAAGGAATTAGCTACCAAATGTTTTGATCAAATGAACATTTTACCACAGGAGATAAAATCAGAATTCCAATATGTCATCGGTTGGTTGCATGAAAGGGCATGTGCAAGACAGCATGGATTGGGAACAAAACTTCCATGGGATAAGGATTGGATTGTAGAGAGTTTGTCAGATTCTGTTATCTATATGGCATACTATACCATTTCAAAATTTGTAAACAATGGAACCATAATTGCAGACAATCTATCAAAGGAATTCTTTGATCACATATTTTTGGACAAGGGTGATGTAAGTAATGTTGCAGAAATTACAAAAATGTGTGCTGATGTCATCGATGAAATAAAAAAAGAATTCCAATATTTCTATCCAGTAGATTCACGACATTCAGGACGTGACTTGGTTCCAAACCACTTGACATTTTTTGTACTGAATCATGTTGCAATATTTCCAGAGAAAAATTGGCCTAAAGAAATTGTAGTTAATGGCTCTGTATTGATGAACGGTTCTAAAATGTCAAAGAGTATGGGAAATATTATTCCATTACGTAAAGCAATACAGGATTATGGTGCAGACCCAATAAGATTGGCAATAATCATTTCAGCAGAGCTATTACAGGATGCGGACTTTAACATAGAGTCAGTTTCAGGAATTCAAAACAAGCTAGAATCATTATTCCATGAATGCTCAAGGCTAAAACCTGAGAAAATCGATAATCTCGAAGCTGAAGATAGGTGGATTTTATCAAAAGCCCAGAGCATGGTGTCTCAAGTCACTACTGCAATTGAAAAGATGAGATTACGTGAAGCACTACATGATATTTTGTTTGCATTTGAATCTGATTTGAACTGGTACAACAAAAGAGTCAAAGCCAAAAATAGAGAAAACACTTCAGGAATATTACACCAGATAAACTCAACACGTGTTGCAATGTTATCTCCATTTGCACCACACATAGCTGAAGAAATGTGGGAAAAACTAGGACACTCAGAGATGGTGTCAACTTCACCATGGCCAGAGTTCTCAACACAAAGTCTTGATGCCAATGCAATTCAGTCTGAAGAATTGTTAAAATCAACAATTGATGATGTTGCAAACATTCTCAAGGTAACCAAGATTACACCACAGAAAATTACAATATACACAGCTGATTTATTCAAGTCTAAAATCTATTATTCCATATTAGAAAAAGTGATGACAGGTCAAACCAACATGGGAATTGTAATGAAAGAATTGATTGCAAATCACGAAACTGTAGATGTCAAAAAGATTCCAGACTTTGTTCAGAAAACAATCAAAGATATTCTCTCTGAACCAACTGAAATCAGAGAAACCAAACTACAAACAAAAGAGTTTGATGAAAAACAATTCCTTGCAAATGAATTGTCAGATATTGGAAAGAAAGAGTTCGGTGTAGAGATTGATGTCTTTTCTGAATCAGACGATGGTATCTATGATCCTAAAGGAAAGGCAAGACATGCAAGGCCATTCAAGCCAGCAATTTTGATTGAATAAATGCTTTTTTATTTTTAACTAGAGCCATGACTTGTGCTATGTATTCTAACTAATGATTGCCATTATTGATTTTGTGTTGACTCAAGGCCGACATAAAATCAATAATCTGGAAAATAAAAACTGCCTAGTTCTACATAGTTATTCCAAATGATTTGTAACATCATACTGTTAATCTAGGGTTCAAGTTTAGTTGGGGGATTCAATCTTTATTCTTCTTTGACTCTATCAAAATATTCTTCCATGGCATCAGTTTGACCCATGTATTTTTCTTGGCACTCTTGATCAAGGTATATTTTTTGTAGTTGCCATGTTGCCTCATCACTTTCCTCACTTGTGCCAGATTCAAAATTTTGATATGATTCATTTACAAAATGACCAACAATTGTAATTAGAACAATAACACCAATAACTATTCCAAAAATTACTTTAATCTTGTTTATAAATTTCTAAATTTTGTATCAACTTAAGCGTATGTAATATACAATCTAATTTTCAAGTCTAAACTCCAAATGTTTTGTTACATTTGGGACACGTCATTCCGCCAGTCTCAGTCCCACACTTTTTACAGCGCATTGTCATTCCGGCAATTTCGCGGGGATTGGTCTTGGTAGCTTTTACAATCAAAATTACCACAAGCAAAATTCCGACCACAATTCCAATCCAGACTAGCACCATACAATACTAGAATAGCCTTTCTCATAAAAACCCCGAACTAACAGAAAGGAATATACCATTTAGTCAAGAAAATTGTTTTTGCATCATCTAATTTTTTAAAATAAATCAAAATAGTGCAAGTACTAAGACCAGAAAATCGCCTTTGCCGTGAAATTTTGAGCATTAACCAGACAATTAGATTTGTAGGGATATTATGCAAATGCGGTAGACTCAAGGCATATGACAGAAAAAAGGGAATAATCCCGCAACTAACAGTTCCTGAGACAAAGATGGTACATCGTGAAGCACTACTCAAGGCAAAAATGAACAGAGTATTTGATGGAAAACTAGGCAAAACAAACTGGTCTGTAGAATCCAGAGATAACGTAAAGTGGATTACAGTGTATCATGGCAAAGATCTCATACTTTTATCAACAGAAAATTCATCAGATCACAATACCATAGTGCAAAAGATTCTCTTAATTCTCGGAGTTTAGAGATTAGATTTTGTTTTTCAAACTAGATCTTGTTTTTCTAAAGCAGTGATTCTTTTTGCCAGTTTTGTAACTCGTTTGTCATCAGCATCTACGCGCTTTTCGAGTTTTGCTAATCTGCGTTCTTGTTGCAGTTCACGTTGTTTGTCAGTTAATACCATTAATACTATATGTGAATTTGGCATATAGAATTATCTATACACAAAGGGATACTGCTTGAAACTGGACAGTTTTAGTTGATATCATAGAGTATTGATTGGATATTACAATGTAATAATCTTCAGCTTGCAAAGTCAAGTCAAATCCTCCAGACTTTACATTACTGCTGTAATAAAATGAAGTAAAGTATTGATCATTTTCAAATTTATTAAAATTGTAATCATCTAAAACTAGTACAATAATGTCATTTCCAAGTATGTCACTTGCTGCAAATCCTCCTTCCACTTTAGCCTCACATGGTAAAGTAAATGCAATATAGCTGTATGCTCCAGGATTGACCTTGTAGATAGAGTCTACAAATTTCTGGCCAGACAAGGATAATTCCAATTTATCTCTCCAAACAAATCATTTACAATACTTCCCAATGTGCTCTCTATTGATTTGTTAACAGATGATATCACAGAGTTTTGCAGCTTGTTTTTCTGAATTTCCTCATCGATTCGCTCTCGTACTTCATCATAAATTGAAATATTTCTTGATGACTCAAAGAGAACTGGAATGCTAAGGCCGAAGAATTGAAAATACGCAATCCCCCTCACCTTAATCTCTATTACTCCTTGGGATTCTATTATGGAATAAACAGTGGGGCCATACTGTCTTTGTGAATGTTTTGAAATGATGTGATTACTTTTGTTTGCCCAGGGTTTATTGTAAGATCTACATCACTGAAACCCATTCCAATCAAAATTCCGTTAATCAAAATGTCATAGGACAAATCAGGAATATATACTGGAAGAAGGCCATTATTTAAAATTCCAAATAACAAATTCAAATTCACACCCTCAATTAGCTCAAATGCAGCACCAAACCAATTCCCAGTAAGAGTTGAGTCCAAGATTTAGTAGTTTATTCCAAGACAAAGGAGCCCAATCAATGCTGTGAAATCGTACATCATGCAGATTTACTGAGAGTTGAGTGTAAGAATAAACAAAAAGTCCTATCATTATTAGAAATATTACAAGTATTACAATTCCTATTGCAACTAATTTGCCCATTGGTTTTCTGGAATAATTATGAAATTAAGTATGTTGATAAATTCAGAGTTTTATCTACGGCTAAGAGACAATCGGCCTTTTAATTTCTTGGCCCGAGGTTTTGTTCGCAGTAATCGTCCACAACAAGGACACCATAGGCCTTCCCATGAAATGAATACTTCACATTCAGGACATCGTTTTTGACCTTGCTCATATCTGCCACCCTCTATGGTATTGCTCTTTGCAATGTATTTTTTACAGACATTATTACAATATATGATAAATTGATAAACAGCTTGTAGAAAATATTGTCGGTTTCTCCAAATTTTGAAAATCAGTTATACTAGTTTCTGATTTCTCATCTTTGCTCTATTTCGGTATGTGATGAGATGATAGCGAATAATATTCTTGAGATTCTCCTCAACTGATAACTCTTTTTCAATGCAGATGCTCAAATCCAGATAGTCCTGGTCTTTTACATCAAGATTTATTTTTCTCAATTCATAATTTGGATCTGAATTATACTACAATCTCGCGAAATCAGTTTAGCGTGAATAATACAAAACCTCATGATTTACTTGCAGTGTGGTTTTTGATTCCCCTCTTCGAAATGATAGAATATTACTTGGACGTATACCTCAGTGTCGCACCCCAACATATTGCAAATCATGAGGAGTACCTAGGAAGAATCGAGCTTAAAAGGGCAGGTTATAGTGATAACAAAAAAACAAAGACAAACCATTAACTATCGGTGTACAGAAATTGCAAAGTCAATATTATCAGAACCCAAAGCATCTAACAAACATGAAAACACAAAAAGAGATGTACAAATTAAAAAAAAGAACTGATCGAAAAATTTACTGACAATATACCATACTATGGATTATCCCTTGAGAGTCTAGTGAAAAATTAATTTTTAAACTAAAGTGAATCAATAGAGTTTAGAATTTAACTTTAGAATTCATCGTTTTAATTATTCCATCACGTTTTTTATACTCAATTTGTAAATTACGTTCTATCCGTTTCATAATTTCTTCTGATGTGGGATTTTTCAATTCTGATTTCTTATGTTCTTCAAGTTTCTTGATTCTTTGATCATTGACTCTTTTTTCTTTATCTAGTAGGTCTAACTGAACCTTACAATCTACACAGATTAATTTTCTATCTGTTTCTACATGAAATTTGGTATCGCATCTTTTACAAATAAAAGTCAATTACAAATCTTGTATAAGAATAATGAAGTTAAGCGTATTGAGTTTAATTTGGCTTTTTGTATTTCTGTTTCTGTTTAATTTTGTCGCATTTATCACAGAGTTAATGATTTTTTCCAATGCCACGAGATGCTCTACAACCTGTTCCACAATTTTTGCAAATGTATTCCATTAGAATGAATTCTCAAAGATCACATTAGATAGTGGTAATTGTCCACCACGTGATGCAGGATCTTTTGCAGACTTTCCAATTACTACCATCATTGTAACAATGTGATCATCAGGTAGATTGATTAATTTTCCAACCTTTCCATAATCAAATCCTTCCATAGGACAACTGTCATAGCCCATTGATTTTGCTGCAAGCATTATGGTCTGAGCAGCTATTCCACAAGAGCGAATTGCCTGGTCTTTTTCCAGTTCAGCATTCCCTGAATATGCCTGCTTGATGCCGTTAACCAGATAATTTCGAGATTCTTCAGAAACATTTTTCCAGTATCGCTCAGGATTTTTCTCCCAGGCCTTCAAATCAGCACAGAGCACTATAACTAAAGAAGATTCAGCAACTTGTCTTTGTCCATAGGATAATTGACATATCTCATCTTTGAGTTTTTGTTCTGTTACAATTACGAATCTCCAATTTTGAATGTTGTATGAAGTTGGTGATAATATTGCAGCTTCCAATAATTGATTAATTTCATCTTTAGTAATTTCGTGATTTTTAAAACTCTTAATTGAACGACGAGACTTTATTGCATCAAAGGTATCCATGATAACACAACTCGTGTTACCAAATTTAACTTTATGAAAAGTTGAATGAGATTAAGATCAACTCCCGAAAGGATGTTGATGACAGCTCATCGCTTAAGATCAGAAACATCTGTTACCTGATGACAGTGATTGTCTTTAGGCCTGAAACTATTGTAATCAGACGAAAGATTTACCTTTCACAATCAATATGGAATTTTCATATTTAATCAGTACTACTTTTTGCTACTAGTGGTAATCAAGTTTACACTAGCAAAATTTGCAGATAGTGTATTTATTAGGCAAAAGGAAATTGCAAGACATCTTGAAGATTGCAGTAATGGGAATGGGTGTTGCAGGATCTTATCTCATGGCCAGACTAAAGGATTCAGAACACAATGTTGTCGGTTATGAAAGAAATACTGAAGAGAAACATGATTCGATTTGTGCATGGGGAACAATAAAACCAGTACTGGCAGATTTTTGCAAAAAGACTGGCAGAGACTTTAATGACTTTCTAATTCATGATGGTAAAAACATGCATGTCAAAATGAGCAATGACGTAAAGTTTGATATTGGATTGAAAGGATTGTGCACATATAACAAATTAGGATTAATCAAAGATTTCATAAAAGATTCCAAGATAATTTATGGTGAAGCTCCAAAACTTGAAGAACTAGAAAAAGAGTACGACATGATAGTTGATTGTACTGGCTTTAACAGAGTTTATCTGCCAAAGCTAAAGGAAGATTTCTTCTTACCAACATACGAGTATAAGATTGAATATGAAAACGGCGTTCCCTATGATGACTTTTACATAGAGCCGTTTCCAGGAATGTCTGGATACTTTTGGTATTTTCCACTAGGAGAGAAATGGGCACATATTGGAGCAGGGGATTACAATAAAAAACACATAAAGGCAACTGATGAATTTTTGCAAAAACACGGAGGCAAAGTCATTGCAACAAAGGGCAGACCAATCAGACTTGCAACACCAGACAGATGTAAACCATACTATTCAGGAAAAGTAGTTGGAGTTGGCGAATCAATCGGAACAGTGTATGCACTTTTAGGTGAAGGAATCATTCCATCAATGCAGTGCGTTGAGATATTCCTAGAAAACATGAATGATTTCAAAGCATATGAGAAAGCAGTGGAGGAGCACTACAAAGTATATGCTAAAGTGTTTAATTTCGTTCGAGCAAAAATTCACAAGGACTTTAATTTCTTCAAGGCATTGCCAGATTTTATTGCAATATTTCGTTACATGAAGAAGAACGAAGATAGATTCGGAATGAACATCAAAATTGCAGACTTGATGAAAGTAGCTAAGGCCTAACTAAAACTGACAGAGCCAAACCCTTCTCTATTGGTTCTATTTGATGCCATGTTGTAATCATAAATTGTTTTGGAATAGTCCTTGAATTCATCTTTCATTGGATCCAGAGTATCTGCCAAGTAAAATCCAGGACAATCTCCTGTAAACTGGTAGGTGGCATGAACACGTGCTGTACCTTTTTCGTTTTCAAGCCAGCTAGAAAATGGATAAAGATAGCATACACCAGGTCTGTCAGGATGCATGCTGCACCCACCCTTTTCATCTAAGAATCTACAAGAGATGTGAGTTCCATCATCAGCTTCTGTTTCATCTTTTTTTCTTTTCAGATTAATGGTGGTAATTATAGTTAGTTGCCCTGTAGGTCCAGGTTCCTGATACGTTACAGTGAGAGTTTCATTTTTTATAAAATCAGAAGGTTTTTGATATTTCAGACCTTTTCCAATCATTATCAAATCATCTGATGTTAGTGGGAGTCTTCCTTGTCTGTCGCAGCAGTTGTGACAGTCGGGCCAATAACATTTCCATAAAATGAATTTTTTCTCAGAATTAAGATATGGCACATGAAAGACTACATCCCGGACTTTGAGCAGATAGTCAGATACATCAGTAATTTTTCCTAGCATGAATTTACGTAAAATTGGGTCAACATCCCAATCTTTTTCTAACAAGTTTAATGATTCTTCAATTTCGTTTTGAGACAACTATTAAGATATAACATCTTTTGGTGATGTTATTAATGTTGAGTGAAAAAGGAAAGCATGCCTCAGCTACACAAAACAGAAGATGGGTGTGGAGTGAGATTATCTGGCCTCTAGTTTTAGAAGTTAATGATGTATCATTTACATTAAAGCAATTTCAAAACAAACGTCAACAAGTATGTCAAGAACAAAATGTTTCAATCAATGTCCCATCAAGAGGACTAGTATCATTAATGCAAAAAGGAATTTTGTTAAAGGAAGGAGAAATTTATTCAATTCATTATAGATTAATACCATACATGCGATTAAAAGCAGTGTGTGATTATTCAACTGCAATTCACGAAGTTAGAATAAAGTAATCACAGAAAATTACAATTAAAATATCCACAAAAATAATTCATAATAAAAATTCCAAACAGAACAACAAATGAATATATTCTAAAACAGCAAAATTTCTGCAAGTAGCCCGATAGTCTAGCGGTCAAGGATTCTGCCCTCTGGATCTCAAGAGTGGATAGGCGGAGACGGCAGTTCGAATCTGCCTCGGGCTACTGGAAAAAATTCTAACTGAATTATCTACCTGGATGCTTGTGCTATTCTTTCTAGCTCGTTTTTCTTCTTTACAGAAGGTGCATTAGGATCATTTGCTGCTGCAAGCATTAGTTGTTCAGCCATATGTTCCTCGATTGGTTTTGGATTGGAAAATGTTGCCTCTTTGATTGCATCAGCGATGAATTTTAGTGCCAAGTCTACTCTTCTGATTGGAGCAACATCAACTGATACGTGATAAACAGTACCACCATAAACTATTCTAGTAGTGTCCTCATTGGGTGCAGAAAATTCAATTGCTCTAACTAAAACTTCAACTGGATTTTGTCCAGTCTTTAGTGCAATAATATCAAAAGAAGTTTTTACAGTGTTTAGAAGTTTGGTTTTCTTTCCAGTCATTCTACCAGTGTTTTTTGCATATTTCTTTCCAAAGTGCATTGTTTTGTTGATTAATCTCTCAACAATGTTAACGTCTGCTTTATTGAATCGTTTTAATGCTGAACGACCATAAGTGTAAGGCAAAATTTGTTTTCTCAAAGAGATGGCAGTCTTGAGTCCAGGATCTTTAATTTCAATATCAGATAAATCCCATTTTCTAAATAATAACAAGTTTTTAGTTTGTGCCATTTCTATCTCCTTGGTTTCTCTTTCTTTCCAATAACTAGTTCATGAAGTGATGTACCGTTAACTTTGAAAACTTTGAATCTAACACCAGGAATATCTCCCATTGCACCACCTTGTGTTGCACCCATTCCTTGAATGTGAACTTCGTCGTGTTCATCAATAAAGTTCATTGCGCCGTCTCTTGGCAAGAATGCTGTAACTGTTTTGCCGTTTTTAATTAATTGAACTCTAACACATTTCCTAATAGCAGAGTTTGGCTGTTTTGCTGCAATACCTACTTTTTCTAAAACAATGCCTCGTCCTTGTGGTGCTCCTCCAAGTGGATCTGCTTTTTTATCAATTCCTAGTTTTCTTCTCTTATATGTAGAGATTGCCCATCTCTGTCTTTTCTTTTTAGTAGTTAAAACTCTACCAGCAAATAATCCAAGTGGTGATTTTCTCATAGCTTACATCTCCATAGTAGCACGTTCAGGACTGTTAATCAATACGCTGTTAATACCAAAATACCGTTTTGCAAGAAGTCTTGCTTTCTCAGCATTTCTACCTTCTCTTCCAACTACGATTCCTTTCTTTCTTGGATCCACCATAACAATTGCCTGTTTTGTCCCATCTGCTCGTGTATTTATTTTTACTTCAGAAATTAGTTTTGAGTTAAGCAAAGAAGCTAGAAATTTTACTGGATCTTCGTCAAATTCTACTAATTCTACATTTCTTTTAACAATATTTTGTAATGATTTTATATGAACACCACCTTTACCAATTGCCAATCCCATTTTACCAGAATTTACTACAAAAATTACTCTATCTTGTTTTTCATCTTCGACACAATCACGCGCAGTTGCGCCAGTTACATTTTGGAAAAGTGACATCATACGCATTTGATCTGTTGTGAGTTTAATTGACTGTGTCATTAGAAATCCTATTTATCTCCGACCAGAATTGTCTCATTTAAACTTTCATTAACAAAAATATAACTAATCATTTTTTTTCTCAGCTTCTGTATCTTTTAAAATTGATTTGATGTTTGCATCTGTTATTGATGTGAATGAAATTGTTGAAATTCTAAATTGTAAGCCGCATAATCTTCCTAGTGCGACTGAAGTCCCTTGAAAGTTGACTAGAGGTACTTTTTCTTTTTTTGCATCTGATTCAATTTTCTCAATCATTTCTTTACTCACTGATTGAGACAACACAATTAGCTTGGAATTTTTTATAGAGTTCAAAACTTGTTTTGTACCCGTTGTTAATTGATCTTCTTTTTGGGCATCCTTTAATGATTTTTCAAGTATTTTACTCATTTACGTTCCCTTAAATCGATAGTCATCATAGGGCTTTATAGGTTTATTGAAAAATTACGCAAGGTATTAGAAAAAATTAGTTCAGAAAATCAAACATTGCACCCAAAGTAGAAAACATAATACCAATTTCATCAAAAAAAGTAATTGGTTTTTCCTTTTCATTATTAATTGGATTAATTACTTTAGGTGAAACAGATTCAGAGTAAACTGTTTTTTTGATACTTGGTTCTATCGGCACATCCATTAATGCTACATTTGGAGTGTCTAAAGATAACGCAATTTCAAGATTTTTTCTAGCAGAAAGATAGTTAGGATTTTTCTTTAAAATTTCTTCATACAGTGAAATAGATTCATCATAATCTTTCAAATTTGCAAGTGCATTTGCCTTGTTATTTTTGGCAGGTAAGAAGTCAGGATTAATATTGATAGCATGATCATAATACATTATAGCCTCGGTAAAATATCCCAATTTCCCTAAGGCAGAACCTTTGTTTACGAGAATTTCCACATCGTTTGGATTATCAATTAGGGATTCATTAAAGAAATTCAAAGATTCATCAAATTCACATAATCGATATAATGCAGGTCCCATTCCATCATAGTATGATATGGTATCAGTAAACACACTTTTGTCACATTCCAGATTTATTTGGTTTAGCATTAATCCTAATTCGATATCCTCAACAGTGAGATTAGTTTGTTCTTTGATTTCAGTTGGAGCAATTTTTTTTGGATTAATTTTTTCATTTATTTTTTGAGTATAAAAGATTTTTATTTTTTGGGGAATATTTTCTTGAATAGTTTTTTTTATGATCAAAGTATTTTCAGATTTTGATTCAGGATTTTGTGAAGTTTTTTTAATTGAAGATTCAACAATTGGTTTTGAGTTATTAACTTCTGTTTCAATTGTTTCATCAATTGTTTCATCAATTGTTTCATCAATTGTTTCATCAATTGTTTCATCAATTGTTTCATCAATTGTTTCATCAATTGTTTCATCAGTAACAGTTTGAGATTCTTTGTAATAGTCAAAAAATGATATTGCTTCAGATTCTCCATAATGAGCTTTAATTGAGTATGTTCCTTCTGTTCTAAAATTGACACTATCTTTTACAAGAAAACTAGTTGAAAATTCCAAATCAGAGTTTATTGTTCCAAAATAAAATCCCGCAGGCATTCCATATGGATCATAAATTCCTATCAATGCAGTAGGAGAACCCAATGTAGAAACAAGACCTGTGATGTATATCACATCATTGTTAGCGTATTGATTTTTGTCCGTGTAAAGAAGAAAAATTTCTGGTTCTTTGTTTATCTGAACAGGGATTTCAGTTTCTGCTGAATTGTCCCCTATTGTAAAATAACGATTTTCAGAGATTTGTCCATAGTTTAGTTTTACTTGGTATTCCCCAGTTTTTTCATAAAATGGAGAATCAAGATGAATAGTCTTTGCAAATGTTTTTTCAGGTGAGATTTCCAAATTGTTTGCAGATAAAATTTTTCCATCAGGATCGTAGATACTCATAGCTATTACTGGCATTCCAAGATCAAGAATTTCCCCAGAAACAGTAATGGAATCACCGGTGTTGTAGGATTGGTTATCGGTATTTACAAGAAATGTTTCTGCAAAAATGTCCGAGAAAACGAAAGGGTACAGTACGGTTATCACTAATGTTATTCCAAGTAAATATCCTAACACACAAAAAATTTTGTAATTTTGTATTTAATAATCACGTAGAAATCATACTTTTCATTCAACTGTGATCAAAGTGGACATTATTGGTGCCAGCACAGTTGGATCTCCAAGAGAGTTCCAGACGAATGTCTCAATTTTGTAAATACCAGATTTTTTTGGAATCCATGATTGTGAAACGTCAAGACTTTGTGCAGATGACAATTCACCTTGAACCCAAGAGATTGATTCTACAAAATTATTGTCATTTTTTACTTGAAATAGGTAAACAAATTTCTGATCAAATTCATTTTGATTGACGATAGTTCCAACTATTTGCAATTGATTATCTGGTGAAAATGATTGTAATGAGTGTCCAAGTACATCAGAGAATTTGATTGGAAGGTTTTCTATTCTTTCTATTGGAGGAATAGAAGAGTCGACTAGGGCAAAAGTTTCAATCTGAAGATTATCTGAAACAGAATAAGGTTTTGGCAAAGTATAATCATCGTATTTTGCAGAGATTTTATCACCAGGTACTGAATAAAGTCGACTTCCACTAGTAGTTGAAGTCTGAGATAAAGAAATTGTTGCTACAAACATTCCAGAACTTTCTGATGTCTCAATTCCATCAACTTTAATTCCTGCAATATCAGAGTCCGATGAAACTTGAATCGGAATATGATCTAGCGCTTCAGGATTGAGATTCATATCAGAATCGATTATGCGAATAGTTACAATATCATCTAATAGAAAAATTTCCTGGGTAAATTGAATAGTTCCAACATTCCAACTTACAGGTGTTGATTCAGTTAAGATTACTCCGTCTGCAAATTCAAAGGATATGGTAACTGCTGAATCCCTATTGACTTCTAAAAATCCGCTAGTTGGACCAGTGCCCATAGTTTTGGGAGTTGTATCAATATTGCCATCCCCATTTGCGTCATGTGTAAATCCTGTAAGGATTATTTCAGCTTTAAAAATTCCTGAATTGACATCAGTCTCTGTAAATTTATAAGGTTCAAGCGAATGTTCTCTTGTTGAAATTTTAATTGGATGGTCTTGTGTGTCCCCAATTGAATCAATCAAGTCTCTATTAGTATTCCAACTAGGAGCAATGATGGTCATTTTTATTTTGTCAGTCCAAGTGTATATCGGTTTGTCTGTAAATATTGGAGAGTATGGTTTCTCATAATCAGGAATAGGTTCACCAAATGCAGGAAGTAAAATCAATGAAATCATCATGAAAAAAAGATACATATCAAAAATTATCAAAGATTGAATTTAATGTTTGATGGATGAATTCTAAGATTCTTCTTCAGGAAGAGAAATTAGTAAAATGTTATCTCCACGTAGTAAGGTTTTGCCAATCTTTTCATGTCTTTCATCAGTGACATCTTCAGCATCTTCTAATGTCAAATTCATGTGAATGTCAAAGTCTTTTAGAACTCCTTGAACAGTTCTAGTGTTTCTTAATCGAAGTAAAACTACCTTATCTTTGCTGTTGTTCATTAGATTAGTAATTTCATCGGCCATAATCATTACCAGTTTATTTTTTCTTGCTTACTTGCATGTATAGGTCAACAGTTCCACTTCCAATTGGAATGTTACTGCCGACAATTACATTTTCAGTGATACCTTTGAGTTGTTCAACTTCTCCTCCAAGTGCAGCATGTGCAATTGTAGGAACTGTAATTTCAAATGCTGCTCTTGCAAGAACACTATCTTTGGTACCGGCAATTCCATGTCTACCAATTTGTTGCATGTAACCTCTTGAGCACATCAAGTCAGATACTAACATGATGTATCTGTTGTCAACCTCTAATCCTTGATCACCCAAAGTATGATTGAGTTCGTTAATCAATGCATTTCTTGCAGCCTCAATTCCAAGAGTTCCTGCGATTTCAAACACATTGTTTGTTCGGACATTTGTTTTGTCAATGCCGTTTACTTCAAGTACTTTGGAAATATTAGAACCAGTTGTTTGAATAACCCATTCATCATCTTTTTGGACAAGGGTTACACGTTCGATGTCTGGAACTCCCTTTACTGTAGTGTTTAGAACTTTATTTCTAATTGCAATTACTGTTGCAGTGTCAGACTCTTCAACTAGTTTGAGAGTAATTAGTTCACCAACTGTTTCCATTTTGAATTTCTTGTTTGATGCTAGTGATGCTTCAACTTCAGCAATTGAGCATCCTCTTTCTTTTAGTCTATTTTCACTTAGAATCAATTTAATTTCAGTAGAATAGTCAGTTTCACTGTTTGTAATTAATGCACTGATTTTAGTTTGCAATACATTTCTTGCAACTTCAATTGCTTTTTCTCTAGATTTCTTTGATTCGTTGTTAAGATATATATCCATAGTTGGAGTTACTGGTTTCTTTCTTGCATCAACTAGTTCAATTAATCTTGGAAGACCCAAGGTTACGTTTCTTTCTTTAATTCCTGCAAAGTGGAATGTCCTCAAAGTCATCTGAGTACCAGGTTCACCAATTGATTGAGCAGTGATAATTCCTACTGCTTGTCCAGGTTCTACTTTGGCTTTGTTGTAAAGAGATAGTCCCTTCTTACAAACTGCCTCTACACCATCTTTACTTAGACTAGATTCATGCAAGGCTTCAGATACAAGTGAAGTGAGTCTTGGACTGAATGTCTTTGTGTATTTTTTAATCAAAGTATCAATCTCATCTTTAGTTGCCTTTTTTCCAGAATCAACCATGGTTTGAGATTCAGCCAATCTATGAGCGTTGAATGCTTCACCATGATCACTTTTTGCAACATCTATTCCATCTTCACCATAAAGGAATTGTACAATGTGACCATGTGGGTCTCTCACTGTTCCGTCATATTCTAATCTAATATGTTCTAATGCGTTGATCAATCTACGCTGCATGTAACCACTTTGTTGTGTTCTAACCGCAGTATCTACAAGTCCTTCACGACCACCCATTGCGTGAAAGAAGAATTCTAATGCAGAGAGACCTTCTCTGTAATTGGATTTTACAAATCCGTGTGCGTCTGGATTATTATCATGTTCTTGGAAATGTGTCAATGCACGATTGTGGTAACCATCATGAAGTCTGTTACCTCTTCTTGACTGTTGTCCTAATGCACCTGCCATCTGACCTACGTTTAGTGATGAGCCCCTAGCACCAGTTGTGGCCATAATTTTACCAGCATTGGAATTATCAAGGGAATGGTTTGCAGTAGAACCAGCTTTGTCTCTTGCTTTTCCCAATTCATTTACAATGTATGCCTCAAGTGCCTCTTCAGGTCTCATACCTCTTGTGAGTTTGAGAGTTCCTTTTTCATATTGATCAGTCAAATCAGAGACAATATCATAAGTTGCTTGAATATCATCAAGAATCTGTTGTTTTTCTTTTTCTGGTACTTCAAGATCACCGAATCCATAACTAAATCCATAACTTGTGATGAATTGTTTTACCATAATGAGAATAGAGTTTAAGAAATTCTTACCAACTGCATTTCCATAGTCTTTTGTAATTCTGTGTAAGACACTTTCTGGTTCTTCTGCACCAATTGATGTTTTATCAATTACACCGCTGATTAGCTCACCGTTTTTAATTACAACATCTTTTGCAGGACCATTTGTTCCCTTTGACCATTTTGATGTAAGGACATAGTTGAAGTCTTTTGGAAGGAATAGTGAGAATAGTTGTTTTCCAGTGTATGCTGGCCCATCTTTTGTTTTTGTAGCAGGTTTTGGAAGTGCATCTTTGTAACCACCAAGCATTGCAAGGTTTGAAAATTCCTGAACAGAGAGTGTTGTTTCGTCTTTAGTTAGAAGGTATGCACCAGTTACAAAGTCTCTGAGTGCTCCAATGATTGGACCACCGTATCTTGGAGAGATTAGTTGATCTTGAACTCTCATCAAAAGAATTGCTTCTGCTCTTGCTTCCTCACTTTGAGGAACATGTAGATTCATCTCATCCCCATCAAAGTCTGCGTTATATGGAGGACATACTGAAGGATGTAATCTGAAAGTTTTACCTGGAAGTACTCTAACATAGTGAGCCATGATAGACATTTGGTGAAGTGAAGGTTGTCTGTTAAACAGGACAATATCACCATCTGTAAGATGTCTTTCAATCAGATAACCAATTTCAAGAGTTTCTGCAATGGTTGAACGGTCTTCTACGAAATCCAATCTAATCTTTACACCATCAGGTCTAACGATATAGTTTACACCTGGGAATTTTTCAGGTCCATTAATTACAAGTTTTTGCATTCTCTCAATATTCCATTCTGTAACAATTTCAGGAATTGTTAGTTTCATGGCAACTTGTTCAGGAACTCCAACTTCAGACAAATCCAAGTTAGGATCAGGTGAAATTACAGTTCTACTTGAAAAGTCAACTCTCTTTCCAGATAATGATCCTCTAAATCGTCCTTCTTTTCCTTTGAGTCTTTGAGTTAATGTTTTGAGTGGACGTCCTGAACGATGATGTGCTTGAGGAATTCCAGAAACTTCATTATCAAAATATGTTGTAGAGTGATACTGTAACAAATCAACCAGGTCTTGTACAATGAGTGGCGGAGTTCCTGCCTCTTTGCTTTCTTTTAATCTTTGATTAACTCTTATAATATCAACCATTTTATGTGTCAAATCATCTTCAGATCTTATTCCTGTCTCAAGAATGATTGAGGGTCTTACAGTTACAGGTGGGACAGGTAATGCCTGAAGAATAAACCATTCAGGTCTTGCAGTAACAGGATCATATGATAATAACAATAAATCTTCATCAAGAATTTGTGAAAATCTTTCTCGGATTGTTATTGGAAGTAATCTATGTTCACCAATCTCTGTTTTTTCAACAAAGATAGTTGGTTTTGTAAAGACTAGTTCATATTGTGTCTTTCCACAGTGAGGACATTCTTTTGCTTTCTTTGCTTTTTCTATAATTTGCTCTGGAATACGTTTTTGAGAAATTACAGTGTATGCAGCATGTTTATCTTTGATTTTTTTGAATTCATCTAAATCTTCTTGTGGAACTTTGAGTCTTGCACAAGAACGACATGTTGATTGTAATAGTTTGTAGATGTTATCAATGAATGCAATATGCAATATTGGTTCTGCAAGTTCAATGTGTCCAAAGTGTCCAGGACATCTAGCGGCTGTATTTCCACAAGTTAGACATTTTTGTCCAGGTTCAAGAGTTCCGAGACGTCCATCCATAAGACCTCCCTGAACTGGCATTCCATCTTCATCATATGTTTCAGGTGCAGTAATTTCAGCAACAGAATATTTTCTAACTTCTGTTGGAGACCATACTGAAAAACGAATTCCATCAATTGATTTGATTGCTTGAAGTGACATTAAATTTTCTCCTTGATCAATAGACGTGGTGCAACGTTAAGACTCTGCATTTCTTGCAAGAGTAATTTGAATGCATATGCTACAGATACTGAAGAGACTTTGGCTTTGTCACCACAAACTCTGCAGACATATTTTCTTTGTTTAACATCATGATAAGCAACCAATCCACATCTTTCACATACAAAGATATCAGATTTGTCAGATTCATCCAATAATCTATCTTTTAAAATCATTGAAGCGCCATAAGCAATCAAGCAGTCTCTCTCCATTTCACCAAATCTCAATCCACCACCTCTTGCTCTACCTTCAGTAGGTTGTTTAGTTAACATCTGAACTTGTCCACGTGCTCTTGCATGAATTTTATCTGCAACCATGTGGTGAAGTTTTTGATAATATACAACTCCAATAAAGACATCAACTGGGAATGGTTTTCCAGTTCTTCCGTCATACATTATTTCTTTACCAGAATATTTGAAACCATGTGTATCCATTACCTCTTTTACTTCATCCATTTTTTCTCCAACAAATGCTGAACCATCAAATCGTTTTCCACGAAATGCAGCAGCTTTGCCACAGATAGATTCCATCATCATTCCAACAGTCATTCTTGATGGGAATGCATGAGGATTAATTAAAACATCAGGAGACATTCCTTCTGCTGTATATGGTAAGTCTTCGGCCTTAGCTAAAATTCCAAGTACACCTTTTTGTCCGTGTCTTGATGCAAACTTGTCACCAATTTCAGGAATTCTCATATCTCTTGCTCTAATCTTATACATTTTTCCACCTTCATTTGATTGAGTCATAACTACAGTATCTACAACGCCAGTTTCAGATGGTCTTACACCAATGGAAGTATCTCTTCTGTATGGACCAGAGGATTCAAATTCTCTATATTCTTCCATAAATCTAGGAGGACTCGTTTTTCCAATTAGAATATCTCCACCCTTTACTGGAGCTTCTGATGCAACAACACCGTCTTCTTCAAGTAATCTATATGCACGCTCTCCTTTGTAACCTCTAATGTTATCTTCAGCGTTAGGAATTTCAAAAGTATCACGCATTCCACCAGGATATTGTTTTGCCTCAGCATCATAAATTCTATAGAAGAAAGTTCTTCCCAAACCCCTGTCAACAGATGCTTTACTAAGTACAATTGCATCTTCAATGTTATAACCATCGAATGGAAGTACTGCAACTACACAGTTCTGACCTGCGGGTCTATCTTCTAATCCTAAAAGCTTCATTGCTTTTGTGTTTACAATTGGAACTTGTGGATATAACATAAAGTGCTGTCTAACATAGGTACTAGTGTTCATCATTGGTGTTGAAAATCCCAAACTTTGTTTTGCCATTGCAGACTCGTATGTATTTCTTGGAGACTGGTTATGTTCTGGATATGGAATTATGGAAGCCCCTGCACCTAAGATTGCTGGAGGGAATACTTCAAGGTGAGTATGTTTCTTTGTATCTTTTTCATCTAAAGTGACATAGCAATTTTCTTCTTCATTGGCATCAATCATTTCTAAAACACCCATTCTCAATAGATCAATCCAAGAAAGTAATTTCTTTGAGATTTTATCTAAGAGATCTTGTGTTAGTAATGATTTGTTATCTTTGATAATTATTAATGGTCGCAAAACTCGGCCAGCATTGCAATTCACATAAAGTCTTCTTGTCGAACCTTCAATGTCAGATTTATGAAACGATATTCCAACATGAGGATGAATCTTTGAGTTTCTTCTAAGATCTCTTAGAGATTCGGCCAATTCTTGACCATCTTTGAAATATCCAATCAGACGACCATCTACAAATACTCGGGTTCCGTCTTTCTTCAAATCATCTTTTGCATCAAAGAAATGTACAGTTCCAAGATCATAGAGTTTTTCTACAATTTCTTCAGATGGAACATTAACTGAAATAATTCCAGACAGCGCAAGATTTTTTACCAAACCACAGTTTGAGCCTTCTGGAGTTTCGCTTGGACAAATTCTTCCAAAGTGAGTTGCATGTAAGTCTCTTGCCTCAAAGTTTGGTTGGGTTCTACTAAGAGGAGATTGAATTCTTCTAAGATGACTGATTGTTGAAAGATAGTTTGTTCTATCAAGTAATTGGGTAACACCTACACGTCCTCGTCCCCAGTTTCCAGTGGCAATTGCATTGTTTAGTTTATCAGTAATAATTCCAGGACGGATTGCAGCAGCTACTGCATTAATTCCTCGTTTTTGACCAGATCTTTCTAATTGGTATTTCATGTCTCTAACCAAATTTCTAAATGCAGTTCTAAAGAGATCGGCTAACATTTGTCCTGCAAATTTGATTACTTTGTTTCCATAATGATCCTTGTCATCAGGAGTAATCCAACCAAGTTTTAATTCTAATAATTTACATGCAGCTTCACCCAAGAATTGTGCTTTTTCTTTTCTGTTCTCTGGATGTTTACCCAGATGGGGTAACAGTCCCCAATCAAGCAAAGTCTCAGCACGTTTAATTTGAAATTCCTCTAACATTCCAGGTGCGATTCTTTTACTGATGTAAACGATAGCGTCTTTAGATGTTGGAACATCACCTGCTTTTTCAAAGGAGCCTTCTAATTCATCTTGAAGATCATCTACCAATGAAACTACTGCGGCAATTTCTCTATCAGATTCCAATCCAAGTGCCCTCATTAATGTGACAACTGGAATATCAACTGGAGAACCAGGAATTCTAGCTACAATCAAACCATCATTTTTCATTACAAGTTCTAATTTTGCACGATAACCAACAATTGATGAATATACTTTAGCTTTGAAAACAATGTTTCCACCAACAGTTTCTCTATCAACAATAATTTTGTTGTATGAAAGATCTTCTAATCCCACAATGACTCTTTCAGAACCGTTAATGATAAAATAACCACCAGGATCATTTGGATCCTCTCCATGTTCAATTAATTTTTGAGTAGAGAAATTATGCAAGATGCATGCATTTGATTTTACCATTACTGGTACGTCACCAATATGAACAAATCTTGATTCCAAAATTTTTCCATCTTCTACAACACTTGCCTCCATCATTACAGGTGCAGAGTATGAAACATTTCTTAGTCTTGCCTCAGCTGGAGTAATATGAGTAATAGAACCATCAAGTTCCATCATTCTTGGTTGTTGGAGTTTAACTTTTCCCAGTTGAATTTTGTAAGGATATTCAGCATTTTCAATATCAATTTGTCCTACTTCATTGATGATACTTTGTAGTCCTCTTTCTAGAAATTCATCAAAAGAGTTTAGATGTTGACGTGCAATACCTTCACGTTTTAAAATATCTTGAATTACTGGCCAACGTTTTGTAGAAGGATCTGCCATTATACTTCCACCACGTATCTATAATAGAGACTCTCACCAGCAGTTGGACTTTTTCTGGTAATCTTTATCATATCACCGGGTTTTATTCCTAGTCCTAAAATTGCAGGATCGTTTACAAAGATTAAAGGTAATTCTGTAGGTTTACAATTGTATTTTTTCAAAACGTCTTCAGCTTCTTGTTTTGAAATAATCTCGTGTTTTGGGACATAGATATGATCAGGGACTAGAACTTGATTTTTTTTAGTCGCCATCTATAAAACCTCCACGTAGAACATTAAATGTAACGGTAAATAATACACACAAACTGTCAAAAACTCACGCTCGGGTTAATATATATCTAATCTGAAATTCGGCAGAGATTGTGTTTTTTCTTTTTAGTCAATAAATTTTATCGCAACCTTAAATAGCAGAATTTTTCGCCTAAAATTGATGAAAGCTCATCTAGCGGTGTTTGCCTTATCTGCAATTTTGATTGCAAGTATTGGTATGACACCAGCATTTGGACAAATACAAAACTCGATTGTTGTTACTACGGACAAATCATCATATTCAGAAGGTGAAACAATTCTAGTAACAGGTGAAGTGAGAGACATGTATTCTGGCACTCCAGTAAGTGTGATAGTTAAGAACGACAATGCAATTGTTGCTCTTGCTCAACTGACAGTTGGTGTTGATAAAAAATTCAGTACTGAAATTACTGCTGGTGGAACAATGAGGACAGCTGGAACTTATACAGTTGAAGTCACATATGGAACCCAAAATCGTATAGCAACAACATCATTTGAATTTGGAGGATCTACAATGATTCCACCTAAAGACAGTTCTAATGTAACTGACAAAACAGTTGCAGTTGAAGGCTCTAGTGATTTAATAAGATACACAATTACAGGTGGAAAACTATTAAGTATCATGCCTGATGTGGAAGCAAATTCACTCATTGTATCTATTGATGCAACAAATGATGGTTCACTAACCCTGACAATCCCAAGATCTGTGTTGGATGCAACAATGAATAATGAAGATGACGATTTCTTTGTCTTAATTGATGGAGAAGAAGTAGACTTTGATGAAACAACATCAGCAACAAACAGAGTTCTCACCATAGCATTTCCAGCAGGAGCTGAAGAGATCGAAATAATCGGTACATTTGTAGTTCCAGAATTTGGTACAATCGCAGCCATGATTCTAGCAGTAGCAATTATCTCGATAATTGCAGTATCTGCAAAGTCAAGACTTAGCATTATACCAAAATACTAAATTTCATCTTTTTTTCTATTTTTAAGATTCTGTAAAGTTGGTGAGACTTGAATTGTAGATCTTCTAGTGTAAAGTATCGAGACCTAAAGGGTTATGTAGGATTTGTTCTGAAAAAAATAAGGATGTGAGTTCACGTTTGTCCTTCTACAAACTAACATGAATCTCAATTCATCCCTGTATTCATTGACCTTCTTTTTTACCAGATTTAGCTTGATATTCTTCAGGTGATGGAATACGTCCAAACTGTTTTTCGTATGTCTGTATGTTAGCATTGAGCCAATTTGCAATTATTTTTGCCTCAAATGGATCTATGATTAACCTACATTCCAATGTTCTTTTGATTGATGTTTTTTCGGGTGCTAATTGTGCTTGAGAGAGTGCTTTCATAGCCTTAATCTCGTCAGAGTACAATACTGCTTCCATGTACATACCTTTGAAATGACCAAGTATGCCATCAACATGAATAGTTCGGTAGTTAGGATGTTCTTCTATTTCTATGTCTGGAATTGTTGTCATTTTACGTTATTTCTGTCCTTGAATACGGTATAATAGTAACTGATATAAGTTTGTTTATCATATAATATTACGATCAAAGATGCCAGCAGATGCCTACATTACCGTAACATTGAAGAAAGAAACAGTAAAAACGTTGATTGAATGTAAGCCAAATCAAGCAACAAGTAAAGCTGTTACAGAAGCTATCAACGAGTATGTTGATTCTAGAAAAAACTTGAAAGCTACTAACCGAACATATGATAATGTCAGTATCTCATCAATTACATCCACCCCGACAATTTCTTATTCTTAATTTTTATAATTCTTAATCACTAGTTACGACAATACCTTTACCACGAATTACAAACTTTAGATTTTCAGGTTTCCCTAAAAATTCAATTATTGGTTTTGGCACTCTACATATTGTACTGTTAGCTCCATCAAAAGTAAGTTTAACAGAAAATTCTTTCTGATTTTTCTTCCATCTGGTCAATATCTAATATAATTTTCATATCGTATAAAAATCATACGTACGCTTAACAATATACATAAATATACGTACGTATAATATAATACATGAATTTTAGAGAACAGCGAGCTCAGTTGATCACAGATGATCAGATTAAGAAAATTGACAGTTATTCCTACAAGGTAAAATCACAAAGTTCGGATAACTGGTATGATGTTGTATCCACTGAATCAGGATTTGTTTGTTCATGTCCAGATTCCAAGTTTAGAAAAGTTGTCTGCAAACATACTATTGGGCTTGAAATCAGTCTACAAATAAGAAAGATAGTAGAGGAAACAAAACAAGAACAAGTTATCATAAATCCAGTTGATGTTAGCTGTTGCAAGTTCTGTGAATCTCAGAATGTTATCAAGAAAGGATTGAGAAAAAACAAGAATTATTCAATCCAGACATTTCAATGCAAAGATTGTAAGAAGAAATTCTCAATCAACATAGGATTTGAGAAGATGCGAGCAACGCCGCAAGCAATCACTGCATCAATGAATCTGTACTTTAACGGGGAATCATTACGTCATGTTGCAGATTCCATGAAACTCTTTGGTGTCAAGGTTACACATCAGACTATCCATAACTGGATTAGAAAATACATTGGACTAATGGATGATTATCTCAAATCCATAACTCCACAAGTTTCAGAAAAATGGTACTGTGATGAAATATTCTTGAAAATCAAAGGAGACAGAAAATATCTTTATGCAATGCTGGATGATTCCAGTCGTTTCTGGATTGCATCACAGGTTGCAAACACAAAATACACTCAGGATGTCAGACCACTGTTCAAAAAGAGTCAAGAGGTAGCAGGAAAGAAACCCAAAACATTAGTTTCAGATGGAGCTAGAAACTTCATGGAAGCCCACAAAAAAGAATGGTGGACTAGATACGTTGAGGAGAAAACAGAACACATACGCCATATCCATTTCAAAGGAGACAAAAATACAAACAAAATGGAGAGGCTTAATGGGGAAATCAGAGATCGTGAGAAAGTAATGCGTTCCCTAAAAACTGACGATTCCCCAATCATCACAGGCATGCAGATCCATCATAATTTCATTCGTTCTCACATGGGGATTGAAGGTAAGACCCCAAGTGAGAAGGCAGGAATTAAAGTAAATGGATTAAACAAATGGATTACAATTATTCAAAATGCAAGTAAACGATAATGGTACAATACGGTACTAATAGTGTTTATCATTACGCATAGAGCAATTCAATCTCTAGGATTAAATAGGATTATCTTCATTATTATAATGTCAGTCTGTCGGGTTGTCTTCCCTGTGATTCGCTATCACAATTAAGACATTAAACGCTCTAGGTCATAAGGTTCCGGAAAGACCCACCTAGAGCATTTCTTTATTACTTTGATTAAACGATGTTATTTTTGCAGAGGTAACCTAGCTCGGTATGGTGCTTGCCTTATGAGCAAGGGTCTTTCCGGATTCGTGGGTTCAAATCCCGCTCTCTGCGCAATTATAATAATACAACATTAAAAGAACTTCAATAGGTCTCGACATTTGACAAGAGAAGATCTACAATTCAAGTCTCACCAACTTTACAGAATCATTTTTAAATATACATAAATAACAAGATATCTGAAGTTGAATTAGGATGAATTTTAAACGTTCTACAACATCAATGGCGATAGCCCTTATGGCATTGTCATTAATTTCAATGACCTCAATTCAACAAGATGCTTTTGCTCAAAGTCAAGGAATGAGTATTACGGCCAAAGCTGATAGAAACTCAGATACCATCATGGTAACAGGCAAAACAATTTCAAAAATTACAGACGTTACATTTAGAGTGACATCTCCAAGTGGAAATAATGTAGTAGGAATTGCTCAAGTTTCACCAGATGTCAATGGAGAATTTGCAACTGAATTCAAAATAGGTCCAACATGGACTGAAAATGGATTTTATACAATCAAGGCTATGCAAAGCCCACAGCAAAGTTCATTGTATACACTAAAGGTGCTTGTTGAAATTGCAAACGGAATGGCAAAAAAAACTCTTGTGACTGAAACCAACATGGAATCAGGAATAGTATATGTCACTCCAAATGTTGCAACAGATAAAGGACTTGAAATTTATGCAGATGCTGTCATAGGATCTACAACAATCAACATAGAAGGTACAACTGACAGAGTAAGTCAAGATGTTACTTTGACCATAACTGCACCAAATGGAAATGTAGTATCTGTTGCTCAAGTATCACCAATGCTCAATGGAGAATTTACTAAAGTAATCACGACTGGTGGACCACTATGGAAACAAAATGGATTCTATACTGTAAGTGCAAAACAATTTGACGATCCAAGATATACCGCTTCAACTGAAGTCGATATCAAAGATGGAGTCGTAGTTCCAGAATTTGGTACAATCGCAGCCATGATTCTAGCAGTAGCAATTATCTCGATAATTGTAGTATCTGCAAAGTCAAGACTTAGCATCATACCAAAATACTAAGTTCACAACTTTTTTCTCTTTTTAAATATACATAAATAGAGATAGGTTCAATTCGCAACAAGATGAACAGTCGTACGTCGTTCGCGCTACTAGCCATTTTGACTGCAGTCGGTACCTTAACTATGTCATCAGCATATGCGGTAGAACTTCCACCAGCATGTGTAGGATGTTCTCAGGATGAGGCCAAAGCATCAGCAAAGAAAAGTTTGATGAATGCAATTCCAATATCTGTTTGGACAGATAAAACAGATTACAATCAGAATGAGATAATTATGGTAAAAGGCCAAGTAGCAAATATAGCATCTGGATATCCAGTCACAGTAACTGTTGTGAGTCCACTTAACTCAATTGTTACAGTTAATCAAATTACTGTAGCAGACGATAAGAGTTTTGAGACTACATTAAACACAGCAGGTGCAATGTGGAAATACAATGGTACTTACACCATTAAAGTAAACTATGGCAGTGCTGAAAAAAGCAACAGTGCAAAAGTTGAACTAATAGGTGGAGAAACAACTACAGCAAAACCTACAACTCCAAGTAAATGTGGTCTTAATGAGATTGCTGCAAATGGTCAATGCATACCATTTACCATTTCAGGTGGAGTAGTAAAGAGTGCAACTCTCAATACTAATGACAAATCAATTGTCATTAACATCGACGCTAAAAATGACGGAATATTAACAGTAACACCATCCAAAAAAGTCCAAGACGGTATCTTCATGGTACTTGTTGATGGAGAACAATGGGATGATGTTGAAATTGACGGAAACAAAGTAACAGTCATGTTCCTAGCAGGTGCTGAGAAAATTGAAATTATAGGTACCTTTGTGATACCAGAGTTTGGTACAATTGCAGCCATGATTCTAGCAGTAGCAATTATATCAATAATTGTAGTATCTGCAAAGTCAAGACTTAGTATTATACCAAAATACTAAAATCACATAACTTTTTTCATTTTTTATTAGTAAAGAAAATATACAAATGAGCATTTGAAAGCTTGTGGAGTTTAGAATTTTTTATACATTATTACCATTACTAATAATTTCTGCAGGAACTGCTTTTGCACAAGAATCTCTGCTATCTATTGAAACTGATGATAGTAACTATGACGAAGGAGACACTATTGTAATTTTTGGTAATGTTCATACAGTAATTGGAGACACACCAGTCTTAATACAAATTGTTCATGAAGGTGCAATAATAGAGATTGCACAAATTACGGTTGGTCAAGATGGAACATTTACAAAAATAATTATTGCTGAAGGAGGAGTATGGAAAAAAAGTGGGGAATATACAATTAGAGCATTTTACCAAGAACATACTACAGAAAGTACATTTTCATTCATTTCAAAATCAGAAGCAGTTGAAACTACAACCAATTTTGAAGTAGATGCAGGAAATAAGGGGACATTTGATGTAGAATACACCATCAGGGGAGGAACAGTAAAAGATATGGTAGTAGATTCTGAAAATTTTGCATTGGTTGTAGAAATAGATGCAATAGATGAAGGAATGATTACACTAGAACTGCCTAGAGAGTTCATAGGAGCAGAGAAACAAGACGGTAAAGATGACAAGTTTATTATTCTCATAGACGATATAGAAGTACCATACCAAGAATTGGTAGTAGATTCAGATTCAAGAGTAATAAAAATTAATTTTGAACAAGGAGATTCAGATGTTGAAATTATTGGAACTTATGTAGTTCCAGAATTCAGTACAATTGCAGTTATGATTCTCATTATAGGAATTATGGCAACAGTTGCAATGACTAGAAATAAAATTCAAATAAAGATTTAGTTCAATCCAAAAGAATATTTTTCTTTGAATGGTGAGACTGAACGGAGTTCTTTGACAACTTTTTTGAGAACCTCAACGGTTTGATCAATTTCTTTCTCATTATTGAAAATTCCAATAGTTAATCGCAAGGAACCAGATATTTGTTCTAGTGAAAATCCCATTGCTTCTAAAACATGTGAAGCCTTTTGGGTATTGACAGAGCATGCAGAGCCAGTGGATGCTGCAATTCCAAATTCATCAAGTTTGATTATTAGATCCTCCCCATTAACACCAAGAAATGTAAAATGAGCATTATTTGGCAATCTAAATTTAGAATGCCCATTTAGAGTAACTTCAGGTATTTCATCTAGTACTCTTTTAATCATATGATCTTGTAGTTTTTTCATATGAGACATATTTTCATCTAAATTGGTTTTTGCAATTTCACACGCTTTTCCAAATCCTACAATATTTGCAACATTTTCAGTTCCAGAACGCAAGCCATTCTCTTGACCGCCTCCCAGGATAACAGGATCAATGGAAATTCCATTTTTGATGTATAGTGCACCTACTCCTTTGGGACCATAGAGTTTATGCGATGAAATAGACAACAAATCTATGCCTAATTCTTTGACATTAATTGGAATCTTACCAACTGCTTGTACAGCATCAGTATGAAATGGGATTTTTTTTTCATTACAGATTTTAGCAATTTCAGAGAGGGGTTGGATAGTACCCACTTCGTTATTTCCAAACATAATTGAGACAAGACATGTTTTCTGAGAAATATGTTTTTTAAGTTCCAGATAATCCACCATACCAAACGAATCTACTGGAAGATAATCAATATCAAATCCGCATTGAGATAATTTTTTACAAGGTTCCAAAATTGCATCGTGTTCAATTAAACATGTGATAATCTTACATGAGGGATTTTTCATGGCAATTCCTCTTAGTGCAGTATTGTTAGATTCTGTACCACCAGATGTGATAAGAATTTCAGAAGGTTCAGCATTGATTAAAGATGCAATTTGTTTTCTGGCCTTTTCAATGGCTTTGTGAGATAATCTGCCATAACGATGAATAGATGATGGGTTGCCATATTGTTCTTTGAGATAAGGTAACATTGATTCTAAAACATCTTCATGAATTTTAGTGGATGCAGCATTATCAAGATAGATCAATCTGCAATCACATTAATTTTTCCTGGTTTATACCCTTCCGGATCAATTTCAACTGTACTAAAACCAATCAGTTTTAGTTTTTCAGAAATTTGATCCAAAATGGATTCATCAAAAACAGATATCATTTTTTTGTCAACTTCAATTTTGGCAGTGCCGTTAAGATCTCGAACCCTAACTTGTTTTAGTTTTGTTAGTTGTTTAACAACTGTTTCACCAAATTCTATTCGAGTTAGTTTTTCTGCAGTTACTCTTTGTCCCCAAGGAATACGAGATGCAAGGCAAGAATTAGATGGCTTGTCAAACACAGATAAGCCAATTGATTTTGCAGTATCTCTAATTTTAGATTTTGAGAATCCTGTTTCCACAAGTGGACTTCTAATCCCATGCTGTTTTAAGGCTTCAATTCCAGGTCTATAATCACCCAAATCATCGAGATTTGTGCCATCAACAATAATCTGCACATTATTCTCTTTTGCCAATTCAATTAGATGATCTCCTAGTTCCATTCTACAGTGAAAACATCGATTTGAGTCATTTTTTATAAAATCTTCATTTTCAAGTTCATCATAATCCAAAAAGAGTTGTTGAATTCCTATCTCAGAGCAGACATCGCGGGCAGTCTTTAGTTCTTCTTCAGACAAAGTTTTATAATCAGCAGTTACTGCAATTGCAGAATTTCCTAATTTCTGAAAAGCAGCATATGCAACAAGTGCACTGTCGACACCGCCAGAAAGTGCAATCATCACTTTATTTTTGCCCTCAAACCAATTTACAAGTTCATCAAGATTTGTCATGGAGACTCCAATTTCTCAATTTCTTTTCTTAGTAATGATTCTGTTTCTTTAATGGATTTATCAATGGTGTTTGATATTTTCTTTAGGTCATCAAATTCTATTTTAAAATTAGTTTTTCCTTTAAATGTGAATTTTTTGTAATTAACTTTGAAAGATTGGCCATGTAATGTTAGAGAAACATCGTGGATTGTTCTGGGAACTGTAAATCGATTACAATCAGAAATTCTAATTCCCAAAGTTCCAGTCTCTAACACCAAGATATCAACGAAATCATCCATATTTTCATCATCACATATGACAGATACAAGATTTGTAGGCCTTCCTTTCTTTGTAATGCCATGATAGATTGAAACGTCTCTTGCTCCCTTATCCATGATTTTTTCAATTAGATTTCCAAGTATTTCTCCTGAAACATCATCCACGTTTGTTTCAAGAATCTTCACCGAATCAATATCAAAATTATTTTGAGAGCCATGAATAATTTTCAGAGAATTTGAAAAAGTCTCGAAGTTTTTTTGTCCTGCACCATAACCAATTGAATCAATTTTCATAGATGGGTAATACTCTACAGCATTATTTGTCAAATTCACTAGAATACATGCGCCAGTAGGAGTTGTAAGTTCTTCTTTTGCATTATTTCCTTTGATTATTAAATTTGAGTTTTTGAAGATCTCAAGAATTGCACTTGCTGGATTAGACATACTACCATGTGAAAAGGTCACAGTTTCCCCACCAACAGAAACAGGTAAGCATACAATTTTTTCATCAAATAAACCTAAATCTTCTAATGCAATTGTAACTCCTACAATGTCTACAAGTGTGTCAATACTTGAAGCCTCATGAAAATGAACAGAATCTTCAGGAATTCCATGAATTTTAGATTCAGAAGAAATTAGAGTATCAATACAAGATCCTGCAAATATCTGTGATTTTTTTAAGAGTCCTATTTCTTTAGTCGAATCAGTAATCGCTTTTTTGATTTCTGAACCTTTTCGTTCATGTGATTCTTCATTAATTTCTAAAATTAATTGAAGGCATTCAATTCCATGTTTCTGAATTTTTTGAAAATCAATTTTTTTAATTGTTGAGTTTGAGAGAAATTTTTCAGATTCCTTAATTCCATCTATTATCCTTTTTTTATCAGCGCCCAAATCAACTAGTGAAGATAGAAGCATATCTCCGGATATTCCAGCAATCTGTGGATCAATCACTACAACCATGATTAAAAATTATCAAAAATACTTATAAATTCGTCTAAAAGTTTGGGAATTTCATTAGATTTATTTATTGAAAATTAACGATGGTTTTCATGATTACAATTATTGGTTCTGGAAAAGTAGGTGGAGATGCGGCATTATTCTCAGCATTAAAGAGATTAGATGATCAAATTTTGCTACTTGATGTTGTTGAAGGACTTCCACAAGGGGAAGCAATGGATATCAACCACATGCTATCAGAACAAGGAATTGATGTAGAGGTTAAAGGATCAAATGATTATGCAGATATGAAAGGCTCAGATGTTGTTGTAGTAGTTGCAGGCTCAGGAAGAAAACCAGGAATGACAAGAATGGATCTTTTGAAAATTAATTCATCAATTGTAAAGAGTGTTGTAGAAAATATCAAAAAATATGCGGACAATTCAATGATTATTCCAGTCACAAATCCACTTGACCCCATGGCATACATTACTTACAAGGTTTCAGGATTTGACAGAAGTAGAGTATTTGGAATGGGAGGTATGTTGGATTTGTCAAGATTTAGGCAATTTATTCATGAGGCAACAGGACATTCTCGTGATTCAATCAGAGCATTAGTAATTGGAGAACATGGTGAAAATATGTTACCACTACCAAGATTTTCATCAGTATCAGGAATTCCATTATCAACATTTCTTCCAAAAGAAAAATTAGATGAATTAATTCAAAATACAAAACAAGTTGCGGCCAAAGTGATCGAGTTAAAAGGAGCTACAGTGCATGCACCAGGAAATGCAATTTCTGCAATTGTAGAATCAGTAGTAAGAGACAGAAAACAAGTCATTCCAGTTGCAACATATCTTGATGGCGAATATGGTCATTCTGATGTAACAATTGGAGTTCCAGCAATAATTGGAAGAAAAGGTGTGGAAAAAATTATTGAATTAGATCTAAATGATGAAGAAAGACAGGTTTTTGATAAAGCCGTTGAAAGTGTTAAAAGTGCTATCTCAGGTATTGAGATCTAAGCATTTTTTTATCCTAACAAAGAAAAATTATCATTGGAGATTAATGAAATTTTAGAATCATTAAGTGCGGGAAAAATTTCAATCAACAATGCAAAAAAGCTTCTTTCATTATATTCAATTGAAGAAGTAGAAGGATTTGCAAAAATTGATATTAATAGGAGAAAAAGACGTGGTATTCCAGAAGTAATTTTTGCAGAAACCAAAGAAACAGAAGAGATCAAAAAAATTGTGAAAAAAACTTTAGAAAAATCAAATTCAGTAATAATATCAAGAATTAAGAAAAATGACTATCCAAAGATTTTAGCATTTGCTAAAAGATTAAAAATTACAATAAAAACAGGAAAAAACTCATCAACTTTATTACTATTTAAAAAGCCAATTACATTCCATGGAGGAAGGATAGGGATACTTACTGCAGGGACTTCAGATATTGGAGTTGCAGAAGAATCTAGATTGATGTGCGAGGCAATGAATTGTAAATGCATTATAGGTTATGATGTAGGTGTTGCTGGAATTCAAAGAATTTTTCCAATTTTAAAAAAAATGATTAAGGAAGATGTGGATTGCATCATAGTTGCTGCAGGAATGGAAGGGGCTTTGGCTACACTTGTTTCATCCATGGTAGATATTCCAGTCATAGGAATTCCAACATCTGTAGGATATGGATATGGAGAAAAAGGAATATCTGCATTGGCATCAATGCTTCAAAGCTGTTCTTTGGGATTATCAGTGGTCAATATCGATAACGGAATTGCTGCAGGAGGAATTGCTGCAAATATTGCAAACAGATCAATCAGAAAAAATGATTAATTTACAATCAGTAATAATCTGCCTCGTAAATGATATATAACATACTTTGACGAAGTCTGGTAGTTGGCCGGCAAACGTGTTGTTCTTACTGCTGATCGTAGCTTAATGACAAATTACAGAGGGAATTTTCTTTACGGGTTCATTGCATGTGGACCATATGAAGTACTGCCTGAATGGGTATTTGACAAAGTGTTCTGTCCTTCAGTAGAAACAGACCCAATCACAGGAGAGGTCAAAGTAGCGCAAGTAGGATTAAGAAGAATAGAAAGTTCGTTGATTCAAGGAGGATACAAAAGAGAAGATGTTTTTATGGCTCATCCTGAAATGCTTAATAAATCAATTGGATCTGATACTAAAGTTGTAGGAATTAATGTAATGGATCCTTTAGGAATGGCTCCAGTAACTACAACAATGTCACCTGAAAAATTATCCTATGTTGCTATGAAATTTAAAAAAATGTGTGCAAGCATTATTCAACTCAAAAAGAAATATGATTTTAAAGTGGTAGTTGGTGGTAACGGTGCATGGGAATTAGCTAAATCAGATAGAATGAAAATACATGGAATTGATACGGTTGTTGTCGGTGAAGCTGATGAATTGGCAGTAGATTTATTTCAAGACCTAGAAAAAAATGATGCCCCAGAACTAATGCATTGTTTTGTAAGAAATCTTGAAAATATTCCAGTTATTGAAGGACCCACAATCAATTCATTGATTGAAGCCATGAGAGGTTGTGGAAGAGGGTGTGACTTTTGTGATGTAAATAAAAGATCAAAGAAAGATTTGCCTTTAGAAAGATTACAGCATGAAGCAAAAACTAACTTAGATTATGGATTTGATTCTGTTTGGTTACATTCAGATGAAATGTTACTTTATCGATGTGATAATAGGGATTTTATTCCAAATAGAGATGCCATTGTTGACTTGTGGAAAGGACTCAAAGGATTAGGAGCAAATTTTGTTGGCACTACACATATGACATTTTCAGCAGTTGCAGCAGATCCTACACTAATGCAACAAATTTCACAAATCAACGAACAAGACAAAACAGGAAGATGGCTTGCAACCAATTTAGGAATTGAGACCGTTGCACCTGCAATGGTAAAGAAACATCTAGGTGTTAAGACAAAACCATTTTCACCTGAAGAGTGGGGAAGTGTAGTTAGAGAAGGAGCAAAAATTCTAAATGAAAACCATTGGTTCCCAGCTGCAACAATCATTATTGGTTGGCCTGATGAAACTCCAGATGACATTCAATATACGATTGATATGATGAGTGACTTTAGAGAGATGGACTTTAGAGGATTAGTAGCACCATTGCTATATCAAGACTTTAGTGAAAAAAATTCAATGCACTTTGGTAATTTGAACGAAGCACAATTTACATTATTTTGGAAATGTTGGGAAAACAATTTACGAGTAATTAATGACATTATTCCAATCATTCTCAGAAATAAGACATATGGACCTCCAATGAAGGTATTCATGTACGGAATTCTCAAAGCTGGTACTTGGGCAATCATGAGATATCTCAGAGGTTTGTGTAAAGATCTCTTTAATGGTAGAACTCCTGACGAAATTATTGATAAATATGCTAGAAGTAGATCAGTATCTGCTCCTAAAATTCAAACTAAAAAATTATAGAATTTCAATAAAAATAGAATCCCCCTTTTTGTGCCTAGGTTTGTGCTATGTTTTGAAGTTGAGGAAAACGTTAGAGTTAATTTCTTAATCTTTAATTCAGTATTTAATGAAAGAACATCCTGTATTTCCCAAATTAGATGAAAATGTTAAAATTTGGAGATATATGGATTTTACAAAATTTGTGAGTTTACTTGACACAATCATTATTTTTTAGTAGGAGCGATAAATTGGGGGATCCTTTTGAAGGATCAGTTTCAAAAGCAAACATAAAATTAAGGCCTTCTGTTTACCAGAACAAAATTCCTGAAAAATCTTTGAAACAAAGTAGTCAATTCATGGAAAAAATTCGTTATCATACCTACCTAAATTGCTGGCATATGAATGAGAATGAATCTGACGCAATGTGGAAATTATATGCAAAAAATAACACTGGAATTGCAATTCAATCAACCTACAAAAATTTAGTGGGTGTTTTAAATGAAAATGATGAAGTGTACATAGGAGCGGTTAATTATATCGATTATGAAAAAGACTGGTTACCTGAGGGATTTACTTATTGGCCATTTATGCACAAACAGAATAGTTTCAAATCTGAAAATGAACTACGAACAATTTTACAAAGATTCCCGAATATAAGAAATGGAATTAGTATTGATGTTCCAGAATCGGTAGGAATCAATATCCCGATAGAAATTCATGACTTGATTGAAGACATATACATTGCACCAACGTCACCTGAATGGTTTTACAAACTTGTAAATTCAATTCTCGACAAGTATGAATTACAGAAAAAAGTTATTTTTTCTAAGTTAAGTGAAAAACCAATGTATTAGATATATTCATAATTTGAAATAATTCATTGAAATTGACATTGATTCATTCATAATTTCATCATCCATGGATTCAATTCTTCCCAACCAAAACCTCTTTATGTCTGCATTCAAATTAAACTCTCTAGTTTCTGGTTTAATCTTGCCAATGTCTTTGACTCTATTCTGTAAGATGGAAGATCGTAATCTGTTACTTCGCAGAATATTGAATCTATAGTATAATTTACCATCTTTCTCAGTATCTAGATGTTCAATTTCTTTAGTTCCTAACTTACCTAGACCTCTTTGCTTCCATTTGCCACTAAACCGATAAAATCCATTCTGTAGTACAAACACGTCACTAGCCTCATTATCAAAGGAAAAGTCGCCTAGTTTGGTAGAATTTACATCTAATTTTTTGGTTGTACAGATAGAATCAGTAGCAAAGAATACCATATCTTTCTCAATATTATGCTCACGCACAAAATTGTACAATTAAGCACGACAAAAACCAGTGATAAAGGCAAAAATCACAGAATTAAACAGATTTCCAATTTTATAATTTACACTTGGTCCAGTTTTTCCATAGATGGAATTTAGAATTATTTTGATTGGTAACTGTAATGGATTGTTTTGTTGTTTTAGTTCCATTCTTTTCTGATATAGATTTTCAATAAAATCACGGTATGGATAAATATCAGATTCGGATATGAACTGGTATCCTTCAAGAATCCTGTAGAAGTTCATTCCTTCGCAGGCTTGAAGTTCTGCTAGTGTAACATATGTTTCAAATTCTCCCGATGGAAAAATAATGTCATGATTTGTTCTGAATGGAAATGGTGGAACGTATTTGCAGTCTGGAATATTTGCTCTAATCCTAAAGAATCCTAATTTTGCATCCTTGTGAATTATCTTTCTTTTAATCCATTTCCCTTTTGACTCATCACAAAACGTATCGTATTGTGCCATTCTGTAATTAGTGGCAGTCAACGATTCTCTTGCTGGATTTAGATATGTTATTGGTTTGCCATATGTATCAAGTAAGATTACATTTCTGTTGTTATAAGAAAGCAGGCTTAGGGCTTCAGTTGAGATGTAACCTTTGCCTGAAATGACTATTTTCTCATATGGCATGTTGTCTGGATACCATTCTTCTGTGGAACCATTTGAGAAAGGATCGTGATTATCTTTGAGAATTATTTTGGAATTCTTTACAGAAATAGAATGACCATAACCCTTTAGGAATTTTACGCTGTAATGATTTTTCAGTTCTCTTAGTGTCATAGCACGTATTTTGTAAAAGATAATGCAGATTGTTCAAAACCAATACTTTTGTAGAACTTTTGAGATTCCTTCCTTTGATTTCCTGATTCTAGTCTTATTCTGTAACAGTTTTTTTCTTTTGCAAGAATAATACAATGCTGTATCAATTTTTTACCAATACCAGAATTTCGAAGTTTTTCTGTAACTATCAACTCGGGAATATACATTTCAAATTTAGCACGATTTAATCTCTGCAGATAGACTATGCTTACAATGCCCACAATTGATTTTTCTTGTTCTGCCACTAGAACACTCTTGTCAGAATCTGAAAAATAATTTTGAATCTTGGTTTTGAATATTTTTACTTCGCCTTCATCCAATGGTTTAGGCCGTTCTAGTTCATAGAGCAAATTAAGAATCGACGGGATGTCCTTTTCCGTAGATTTTCTTATTGACAATTCCACAAAAATAATGATGTTGATTATGACGTTTAAAGAATTTCCAACAAATCATAACCTACGTAATTACATAGTTGACTCAAAAACATAGCACAAACCTAGGCACAAAAAGTGGGATTCTATTTTTATAGAGTTTCAATAGCAGAATCTGCTAGAGTGTTTCGTTTTGGTGTTAAACAGATAAAGTAAATTTTGTCTGCTCTTTCAATTTCTTCTACTTTTTTGTAAGATTTTGATGAAACGTCAAATTCATAAATTCCTGGTTCAAGGGAGCCACTGGCATAAATCATCAAATATGTTTCACCAGTTGCAGGACTAAGTGGAATAAATGCCATAACATATCCTTTGTATGAATTAATTGGCATCGTATTTTTCATTGGAGGAGCTGCAGACGCCATATACATGAACATATCTTCAATATTTTCAAATTCTTCATATTCAGTATGCATTACAATTTGTAATGTGTCTCAATATAATAAGTTACTAGAAGAGAATTTGATAAAAATTACTTTCTAGATTTAAAGTGCTTGTGAACTTTAAATCCAATTAATGCTGGTGCTGCAATATACATTCCCAAGTTAAGAGTAATTACAGAAATTCCTAGTCCTAAAACTTCAGTTTCTGAACCGTCATCAGCCAATGTCATAATCGATAATGTTGAAATCATCGGAGTGATGAAAGCCCTAACTACTTCTTGGAACATTGGATTTTCTCTTTCCATGTCAGCAATTGTTGGTGAGAATGAATAATAAAATTGGTTAAATCCAGTCATGAATGCAATTCCAGAGGAGGTGCTCATCACAGTGTTATCTCTAATTTCTCTAAGGAATTGAACTTGTGGTGCTAATTCAGTTCCATAAGCTGCAGTTGCAATTAAGCACCCACCGCCATTTGCTTCTGGTTCAGTTTTAATTACTTGGCAAATTCCATTTATCAGTTCAGTTCCAGCTCCACATGTTGGTTCTGGCTCAGGTTCTGGCTCAGGTTCTGGCTCAGGTTCTGGCTCAGGTTCTGGCTCAGGTTCTGGCTCAGGTTCTGGCTCAGGTTCTGGCTCAGGTTCTGGCTCTGGTTTTGGTTTTGGTTTTGGTTCTGGAACTACTAATTCTCCACCCACATAATCAAGAATAAGTTCACCAGTATTTCCACCATATTTGGCTTCAACAACATAATCCCCGTTTAATTTCCATAGTTGACCACCTGCAATGAATGAAAATTCAAAAGTTCCATCAGAGTCAGGAATTAATTGTCCAATAGTTACGAGATTATTCTCTGGAGACTTCACTACATAAGTAACTGCACCAGCAGAGGGAGATAATGGATCATAGTCTTTTAAGGATCCAGATACGACAATATTTGCACCATTTGCAACAATGTCTATATTTGAAGAAATGTTAACTGGTAAAAGATTATGGTTATCAGCAAAGACAGAGCCATTAATGCCATAAGATAAAATAGACATTGATAATAATACAAATGCTAAGAATGCAGTTAGCCTCATTTTCATTTTGGTTCATGAGTTGAGAGTATTTATATTTTCAACGAAACAAAAATTGACCAGATTATACTCTAAGGATACCGTTTTTGATAAGAAATTGAAGTGATTTAACAAAGTCTTCATCAGAGATTAACCCATCAGCCCACCATAAAGCATTATTTTTGAACCAATTAGGAATTGCAGGATTGAAAGTAGAACCATTTTCAGTAGAAGGAATTGTAACAATGCTTTCTTCAATTAGATATTCAAGTCCATCAATAAATTCAGAATTTGAGATGGAAGTGGAAGCCCATAATTTTGCATTACTTTTGATCCAATCAGGAATTTTAGTGGAAATAACTTCAAAAGAGACGGTTCCCAAATCAAAATTATTGTGAGATAAGTGAATTTCATAAAGTCCAGATAAAGAATTTTCATTAATTGAAATTAGAGATCTGTAGCTTCCACTACTGGAAAGAGTTGCGGCAAAATTTTGAGATTTTCCATCAGGAGAAATGATAATCACTTCCAATGGAATTCCACGTCTATGATTGTTTACACTTCCTGAGAGAACAATTTCTTCAATTTTTCCTGAAAGTGGTTTCACTATTTCATATGAACTGAGTTGTGGCGAGATAGAAACAGAGGTGTAAGATTTGATTTTCGATAAACTAAATGTATTTGCATTCCCAAAACTATCTCGTGAATCATAATATTTGACATCAAGACTTCCACCTGCAGAAGAAATTAATGCAGTACCTGACTTGTTGCAAATTTTGGAGGGCATTTTGAATACACCCTCAAAAATACCAGTACTTGGTCCTGTTTCAACTAGAGTAAATCCAGTGGCACCAAGACCACCATACTCAATACCATCTACCGTGCAACGCTTGTAACGAATGTCTTTAATCAAAACTTCAAATAAAGCAATTCCATTCTCACCAACTGTATCAACATTATCAGAATTTGGATCATTGATTACAGAGTAAATATCAACGCGATCTTTTTTCAAGTTAAGATCAGGATCTTTGAGAATAATTGTCACTGGTTGTCCAAATCGAAATGTTTGTGAAGAAGTTGTAATATCTCCAGAGTGAGTTTTAAGATCAGATTTTGTAGAAGTAGTGGTCGTAGTACCAGTTACATCAAGATCAGAATAAGATATTGTAATTCCAGATTCATCAATTAATCTATCTGTGACAATAATTTTTATATCATTACCAATAGTTTGTATAGTTTGAATAAAATTAGGATCTAGTATATTCAATTGATTTGTGACAGCATATTCCAAAGTACCTTCAAAAGTTGAAGAGTTATTATTTGTTTCCTCTAATTCAAAACGATAAATAGAATTGTTAATACTTCGATCATTTTTTAATCCAAAAGAAAATAAATCAAAAACGATGGGTTGTTTATTGGTTTTACTAGGAATATCAATTACACCAACATCATTTGCAGAAGAATCAAAATCAATTACAAGAAACACATTCCCATTTTTATCTAAAATATCAATCACATCAGAATTATCAATTTGAATAAATCCCTGTGATGATGAAATATCTCCTGAATCAATTATTTTTATTGGAGATGGATCAGATAATGAACCAAAATAAAGAGAAAACGAAGTATCACTAAAGTCAGAAACCCCCAAATCTTTTTCAAAGGATCTTAAATCATAATTAATCCAGTTTGTGCCAGATATACTAGATTTAGAAGAATCAAGCAAAGTAGAAGCGAAAGAGGAGGCAGAAATTCCCAAGTTTACGGAAAACATGTCATATGAAGCAATTCCCAGTGTAGTAGTATCAATAATCAACCTATCAGAATCAGAGTCAGGTACTGAAGAGGATGTGTCAGTACCACCTGTTAGAGTGGGAGAAGCTAAATGAAATTTGACATCTCTAGCATTTTCCATTGTTATTGGATTTCCAATAGTTATTGTAGGAATTATTGCTGTTTCCCTAAACACATCTAAATCATCATTTGCACCAGTGTTCAGATTTTGATCTGGATCTATCAAAATTACAGGATATTCGGTTCCAGGACGTAGATCATTACCATTCCTAATAATTAGAGCAGGTTTGTTATCAAGAGAAATAGAGGCAGTTGACAATCCTGTCAAAACTGAAATTGATTCATCATTGTAACTAATTTTACCAGTTTGTCCACGAGGTGAATTTGTAAGTATGCCTATTACAGATTGATCATCAGAATCAAAGCTTTCAAAAATTCCAGAGTTTGGTTGTTGTTCAACTAATGTAACAATTTCTGAAAATATTTTTCCTACTCCATTATTTACAGAAGAAGTAGGCTGATCATTGTTTGTCTTTAATTCCATAACATTTCCAAGTACCAAAGAAAGTTTTCCATTATTTTCAAATCCTAATGCAGAAAGACGAGGTACCAAATCTACTAAACCCGGTCCTCCATTTGCAGAACTAGATCCAGAATTATCAAATGCTTGATAAAATGTCGATGCACTAGAACCAATATTAAATGTCCAAGAATCTTCATCAGTAGGATCCTGATTTAATTGAAAATCATTTACAGCTAGAAAGACTTCAGCATTGTTTGGATAAAAATCCCTGTCAATGCTAAAAGAGATATTTGGAATTTCATCATATTCTAAATCAACTCGTTGTGGTGTACCAGCTGGATTGTATTGAATAGTTACATCATCAAATGAAAATAATTGAATGAATGGCCATGTATCTTCAACAATACCTATCTGACCACCTAATCCTACAGTATTAGGTATTGTAGGGTTTGGAGATTTTGCTTTTCTAACAACATTATTGCTATCATTAAACACACCACTACAACTATCATAGGGATATGCTATACCATCAGCGTCATTAAGATCAACACCTATTGTAGTAGTACCTTCTGTTGTAGTACAGATAGAGCCAAAGTCCAATCCTTTCCCAACTAAACCGACTGTAGAATCTGCAATCTTTGCTTTATCTATATTTGCAAAATATGCATACCAATTACCATCAGTTGCTTGAACCATTCGGAGTATTTTGCCATTTATTGTAACATCAGGTTCACCCTTACCTTCACCTGTATCTCGGATATTGTTATCACGAATTATTACTTCAATTACCATAGAACCTGAAAAATGATTAGCAAATTGTGAATTTTCAGCAGATACAAACAAGTTTGGATTGCTTGATGCATCAACATTTGTTATAGGAATTAGAGATATTATTGAGAAAACTACTAGTAAATAGACATATTTTCTATCCAACAGTCCAAAATCCTATTTTATCACAAATAACTTTGTCGTACCATTTTTCCTTAGAAAACGGTAATACGTGATTCAGATTATCAAAAAGGAGGAAAATGTTTGTTCAAAGGACCAAAGTATTACAGATTTCACTGTTAGCTATATTTTCAGCATTTTTGGTTGAATTAATTTTTGGTGTAATCTCAAATAGTCTAGCCCTCATTACAGATGGTATTCATGCGTTATTGGATAGTGTAGTAACAATGGTCTTACTTTTGGCTGCAAGAATGGCAATGAAGCCAGCTGATGCTGAGCATACCTATGGACATGGTAAAATCGAATCTTTAGGGGGAATGATTGGAGGAATTGCAATTTTTTTGATTGCATGTTTTTTTATTTATGAATCCATTCACAGATTGCAGAGTCCACCTCCAACCATTTTACCAGGATTGTTTGCAATCCTTGCAGGATTATACACGATTGGAATTGATATTTTTAGATTAGGTCTGCTACGAAAATCAATTAAGAAAATTGGAGGAGATACTCTCAAAGCAGATTTCTATCATGCATTTATGGATCTTGGATCCACTTTAGTTGCAATTATTGGAATAGTTCTAGTTTCATATGGATTATATTTTGGTGATTTTGTTGCAGCATTAATCCTTGGAGCATTATTAGCAGTACTTAGCATTAAACTAGTCTATAAAACTGCTCTTGATTTGACAGACATCATTTCACCGGAACTTGTAAAGGATGTTAAGGAAATTGCAATCGCAACAGAAGGTGTAATTGATGCAAACCAAGTATTGATGAGAAGATCAGGAGATACAATTTTTGCAGACATAACAATATCACTAAGAGGAGATACTAGTTTTGACAAAGCTCACGAAATTAGCAATAATGTTGAGAGAAATATAAAAAATAGAATTTCAAATTCAACAATTACTGTACATTTTGAACCAAATTGGCAAGATGTTCCATTAGATGCAAAAATTCTAGAAATTTCAAAAAGGGTGGATGGTGTCAAAGAAGTTCATAACGTAAGTACACATAAAACCAAAGGAAAAACATATTCGAATTTACATGTAATGGTAGATAGAGAGATGAATCTTTTATCTGCTCATAAAATTTCTGAAATTATTGAACAAGAAATTCATAAAAATATTCCAGAAATAGAGCATGCCACAATTCATTTAGAGCCTTTTGTCAAAATACCTAAAAATTTCAACTTGGAGGATAAAATCACTGAAAATAGAATCAAAGCAATATTAGAAAAATATTCAGAAATTAAAAAAATTGGAAGAATTGTGTCTTTGAATTTTGAGAATATTCTAAAAATAGATATCGATTGTTCGTTTGATAAAGAATTATCAATTGAAAAAGTTCATGATTTGATATCAAAAATAGAGCATGTAATCAGAGCAGAAATAAAAAATTCTGTAATTACAATACATCCAGAACCCCTCTAAACCAGGATACTAGTCAGATACATAACTAGCATTCCTACTGCAAAACCAGATACAACTGAAAAACTGGACATGTTTTTTTCATTTTCTTCTCTTATCCATTTCACAATAACAAGGATTACTTGAAAAATTGCACCTGCTCCAATTGCCAGAAATATTACAGATGTGAATGGTGAATATATAAAACCTCCAACCCATGCACCAAAAATTGCAGGAGACCCAGCAATTATTCCCAAAGCAGCAAGTTTGCCAATCATTAATTTTCCTTTTGACATCGGAGCGGCAATTGCTATTCCTTCAGTAGTATTATGCAAAGCAAAACCTACAATCAAAAATGTGCTAAATGCAATAGATCCTAAACCAACAGAGGCACCAACAGCAAGACCCTCACCAAAATTATGCAAACCAATTCCAATAGATATCATTAATGCAATTGCAACGGGCTTAGCAAGTTTTGAAGAGTCAGCTTTTTTGACAATCTTATTTCCAGCATAATATAATCCAAGAAAAGACAAAACAACAACAGTTGCAATAAGTAAAGAGCCATTAAAGCTTTTAGCCAAATTTTCATTTGAAACTTCTATGGCTTCTTCTATGGAATCAATTGCCAAGAATAACAATAGTCCAACTGTTAATGCCAAAAAGAAATAATATTTTTGCTTGCTAATTTTTTTAATAAATGGAAGCCAAAGTAATCCTATCATCACAGGAATTATTCCAACATATGTTCCAATTATTGCAAAAAACACAACAAGATCAAAAGTTGGTTCGAGCGCAAATGCAGCAGCCTCGATTTCTTTCTCAAATCTTGTTCCATCCTCTACAGTTATTCCAATTGTGTATGGTTCTGCCTCGTTCCACTCAAAAGGAATTCGGACTAAGGTAGTCTCATATCTTTCTAGGAATCTATCAGGTTCTACCGCAGCAGGCTGAATTCTATCATTAATATCTGCCATCACTATTTCAACTGGAATAGGACCAGTATTCCTAACTGTAGCCTGTATTTCTGAATCAATAAAAGTTACACGTTCAATTGTAATTTCAGGTAGAGGAATTCCCAAATCCAATAAATCAGCACCGGGTCCAAAAATATACAGCATTAAGATTACCAGAAAACCAAAGGGAATTACTCCACTAGCAATAACTTTGAATTTTGATAAATTATTAACCTCCATATTTTATTTCCTGTGTGCTTTTTTCCTGATTATCTTTGGCTAGAAAGATTCCAACCCAACCTTTTTCTGAGAATTCAACCTTATGAGCATGAAATAGATATTTTCCAGGGAACCGATATTCAAATTCCATTATTCCACGCTCAGTTTGGGACAAAGTTATCATGTCAGTATAAAATGAAGGAATGAGATCAGTTCCTGTTGGATAATATTTATACAAATTTCCATGTAAATGGAAATTGTTTATTGGATCAAATTCAACCATATTGACTACGTAAATTCGAATTAATTCATTTGTGTTAATTTGAATAGGATGGTGCTGATAATAAAATGGAATAGTATTTGCAGCATAGAAATTATTCTCAGTATCAAAGTCAGTATCTAATCCATTTAGAACCATAACCATCTCATCAGCTGGTGCTCGTTCTTCTTTAGGATCAACAATAAAGACACCATAAAGCCCATGTACAATGTGTTCTTCTAGAGGCATCACATGGCAGTGATATGGATGAACACCTACTGGACCTGCAGTAAATTCATAAACAAACTGTCCACCATTTCCCCCTACAGGTTCAAACACACCATCCATTCCTGCAGGATGGATTCCATGGAAATGCATTGTATGTTCTTTTTCACCATTGTTGATGAATTTTATTCGAAGAAGATCACCTTCAGTAGCTCTAATTGTAGGACCAGGAACCGTTCCATTAAAAGTCCACACATTATAAAAAACACCAGGGGATACTTCCATTATTTTGTCATCTTCAGCAATAATTGTATATTCTCTCAGAGTGGTTCCATCAGGTAACTCTGAAACTCGCCCGTAGTTGAAATCACGTAAATACTCCATGGGATCAAATTCCATAGTGGATGCAACATAAAGAGGATCAATAATTTCTCCTGAGGTTTTTACAACAGCCCCAGTATGTGTTACAAAAGTTTTTTCATCAGATTGAGCTTCAGAAACGATTGGAAAAATCATAATTAAGGTCATTCCAACGAAGAACATAATTGCTAAGATCATAATTTGAGAACGAGTTATTTTCAGGATATCACAATATATCAAATTCTTTATTTAAATTTAACCTAAGCTAACTTTTTTAGTCAAGTCTAATTTTTCATGGCTAATTATTACCACTTGTTGAAAAATTAGGTTTAAACTAAAGAAAATCAATGCTAGTTTGTGCAAAAATCAGGAATGGCAATAGTGGGTTCAGGAGTTGCAATCATCATAGGACTATTTCTATTAGTTTTAGGAAATCAAGCTATTCTAGAAGGGATTATTCAAGATAATGGAAAGGTAAGTTCTGAACAAACACTTTCTATTTTCAATGATTTTGATTCACAAATGACATCCACTGGGATTTTTGCCGTTCAGATTATAGAATTCCAAGAAAATACATTTTCTGCAAAAATATTGGATCCGTTTGATATCGAAATAATATCTCAAGAAATTAATGAAGAAACTATTGAAGAGGAATTCGGAGTTTTAGAAACAGGAACTTACAAACTAATTATTCAAAGCAACAGTAATGAAGAAACTCAAGTATTTGGAGCTATTGGACCACTGCCGGATTCAGGAAAGGAGATTCTTGGTTTTATTCCAGTTTACGTGATTGTTGCTGGAATGATAGGTTTAGCTGGAGTTGGAATCCTTGGCATTAAAAATAGAAAAAGGTCAGTTTAGATAACTATCCATTTTTTCAAGACCACTAATTGTAGCATCAAAATTCTCACTGTTTTCAACTACATTATTGAGTTTCTCAGAATTGGCTGAAAGTAAGTATTTGTTTCCATCAGAATTTTTGAAAACAAATTCATGTTCAATTAAATAAGAAAGCCTATCAAGAACATCATTTTCAGATATTAAAGCTTGTTGCGCCAAAAATGAACATTCTTTTTCACCATCTTCAAGTTCTGCCAAAATTGAAGAGGTGATAGGATCAAACATACAATCCACAACTTTTTCTTTATCAAAAGCATTTTCCATTTGCATATAACATAAAAATTAGAAATTATTAACTTTTTGAATTTACCCCTTCAATAAGATAATTAAGAAAAAGGAGTTTGTATAATATCATGCAAAAGCTTTGTAGTCAGGATCCATCAGGTAAAGGTGAACACTGTTTTTGTGTAGATATTGATGCTCAACGGGGAATCAAAAAATGCTGTAAATGCAACCTATGGAATATTCAGGGGAACGATTGGACAGAGGATGAAGACTGTAGATAATTTGAATCAAAAATATATCAAAATAAAGCCTTGAAACTAATCTATATCTAAAAAATATTGAAAAATCATTCAATTTGGTGCCTAGCATGGTTTTTATCGGGGTTTCTTTGAATTTTTGAATACTTGAGTACTCAAGAATATAGACACATTGTAAGGATTGTGGGTAATGACATTCCAGGAGAGCGAAAAATGCTTATAGGATTGACCCAGATAAAAGGAATAGGACATAATTTTGCCACGGCAATTCTAGACACACTAAAAATTAGCACAAATTCCAACATCGGAAATCTTACTGAAGAGAATGTCCAGGCAATCGAAAAATTAATCACAGATCCCGTCGGAGGAAATTTCCCAACATGGTTTCTGAATAGAAGAAAAGATATTGAAACCGGAGCAGATTTACATTTGCTGACATCAGATATTCCGTTTACATTAAGAAATGATATTGAGAGAGAAAGAATAACTGCAAGTTGGAGAGGTTATCGTCATCTTAGCGGTCTTAAAGTTAGAGGACAAAGAACTCGAACATCGGGTAGAAAAGGCGGAGCAGTAGGAGTAGCAAAAGGAGGAATGGTAGCACCAGTAAAGAAGGGAAGCGCAGGAGCTCCAGCAGCAGAAGCAACAGCTCCAGCAGCAGAAGCAACAGCTCCAGCAGCAGAAGCAGCACCGGAGAAATCGGAATAGGTGTTTTGAATGGGAGATCCAAAATACCCACGAAGAGTTTGGAGAAAACCCAAGAGACCACTCAATTATGAGTTAAAAATGGAAGAGCTCAAAACTCTCGGTACGTTTGGATTAAGAACAAAAAGAGAATTATGGAAAGCACATACAGAATTATCGCGTGTAAGACACCAAGCAAGATCATTACTTGCATTAAGACAAGAGATTAGAGAAGAGAAAGAACCAATTCTAATGAAATCTCTTGCAAGGATTGGATTAGTAAGTAGTGATGCAACATTGGATGATGTACTTAATCTAAATGCTAATGATTTACTTTCACGCAGATTACAAACCATTGTTACAAAGAAATTAGGATTTAAGACACCATATCAAGCAAGACAAGCAGTTATTCACGGTCACATTATGATTGGTGAAAGAAAAGTAGACATCCCATCATATACCGTAACGGTTGCAGAAGAAGATAATATTCATTTTACACCAGAATCTAAAATCCCAGAAATGTTGGAGAAAACAAAACCAAAGGAACCTGCAGTAGAGGTCACTGCTGAAGAAACTGCAAAAGATGAAAGCTCTTCAACGCAATAATCAAAAAATAGGCTTATCAGTTAAAAACCCCAATTTTCAGAAATAATTCCAATATAATTATCATTCTATTATGTGGCACTTGAAAAAGATATAGATTCACAGAATATCTTAGAAATTTGGCAATATCAGTTATAGTGAAGTAAATAATCGACGATATTCTTTTTCCACCAAGTCTAAATATTTTGTAGAATCATTTCCAGTTTTTATCATGGAGGAAATTATGCTTCCACCAGCACCTACCCCTTCTTTTGCAAATCCTTCTGAAAATGCCTTTAGACCAGAATATCTAGAATTTTCTAAACCAGGATTTATAGAAATTGCAGGTACGTCAGCAATTTTTTCAACCAGATTCGTAAAATTTGCACTTTCATCATTTGTAATGTATGAAGTGGTTCCAATTACAGTATTTTCTTTATTGAATCCAATTTTGGATGCAAATGCTAATACTGCCATCATCTGAGTTCCGCCTGCAAGCATAACCTTAGAAACGTCAGCTGCAGAATTTAACATTCCAGCAACAAAAGGAATCATGGGGTCACCTACTTTTGCTACAATACTGTAAGGATGATTAGAATCAATTCGTTTGAGTGCAGAATCAACAATTTGATTTTTCAACTCTACAGGGTTATTTGGGATACTAGAACTGACTTTAGCATCAAAACCCAATCCTCTTAATACAGCCAATGCAGTTGTAGTTCCTCCAGGAATGCTCTCACCAATCACTAGGCAATCAGTAAGCGATGCTAAACTCCTCCCAACTATTCTACCATAATCTACAGCATGAGATACTTGAGAATCAGTCATCGCATCATTAGTAGAAATATTTTTCCCAAATGGCAAACCAGTTTCAATAAATGGCAATTGTGGTAAAACTTTACTGCCAGCATTAATAGTCAAATGTGGAATACTAGAAGATTCTAATGCAGTTTTGGTAAGTAAGCCAGGGGTAGGTTTTCCATCTGGAGTCATTGGGATTTTATCTATAGTTTTACAATATCCGTAGTGAAGATATTCTGCATCAGCTGGTGGCGTAAATTGAATGGAGTTCATATCTGCACCCGCAAAAGTGATTCCAGGAATTTCACAAGTTTCAGTATATGATATGATAAATGAAAAAAGAAATCTCCCTGATTTCATAGTTTCAATAAAATTATTGGCGTGATCTATATTCCCATGTAGTTGAAAATTTTCCAAGAAATCACTAGCCCATCATTTCAACAAATTGTTGTTCTGTTCGTTTTTGCATAACGTGATTTGTAATCTTTTCTTGTCCAATAGTAGATACTTCAGAAGAGCCATAATTATGACCAGAATACAATACCAAATTATTATCTAATGAATACAGAACATCAAACAGACTGTGGTATAGCTCCTTTGCACTACCTCCAGGTAAATCAATTCTTCCGCAATTTCCAACAAATAATGTATCTCCTGAAAAAATTTTGCCATCACCTATAAGACATATGCTATCTTTAGAGTGGCCCGGAGTATGAAGTACTTTTAATTTTGAATTGCCAAATTCTATAAAATCACCATCTTTTACAGTAATATCATGCTTCAATTCAGAATATTTATGTTGAATGATTGGAGCTTTAGTTGACTCAGATATTGCTTCATTTCCCAGAGTATGATCAAAATGATGATGAGTATTTACAATGTATTTGATTTTCAGATCATTTCTTTTTATGATCATTTCTAATTCCACTAGCTCCCAAGATGGATCAATAATTATTGCCTCGCTTGTATCTTCATCTTCTACAATGTAAGTGAAATTTTGCATATTTCCAACTTGGATTTGATGAACTTTCATAAGATACCCTCTTCAGCTTCTGGAGGAATTCCAATTTTTTCTGCAAACAATTCACCTGTCAAATCTTTTCTCTTAGGAATTCCTTGTTTCATTTTATGAAAGGTGACTGTCATGTCACATTTTGTACAAATATTTGCAGTTTCACCTGTTTGAGGATCTAATCCAGATGGGACATCAACTGCAAATTTATAACAGTCTGTTTCATTAATGAAACTAATTGCAGATGCATATGGTTCTCTAATTTCTCCAGAAATACCAGTTCCCAAAATACCATCTACTATAACATCTGGTTTAAAATCAAAATTAAAAGAATCACCAGTCATCAATTTTACAGAAGACATTTTCTGTAATATGGACCAATTCCAATTGCTCTCTTCAGTTTTGATTTTCTCAGGAGTGCCAAGAAGCATGACCGTAACATTTGCACCATAACCAGCTAAATGTCTTGCCATCACCAAACCATCACCACCGTTATTTCCCAACCCTACAAAAATCAAAATATTTTTAGATTCTACATCACCAAGTTTGTCAACTAATCTTCTAACGGATGCAGCTCCAGCATTTTCCATCATGAATTTTTTTAAAAATCCCATATCATGACCTTTATTTTCAATTTGGTACATTTGATCTACAGTAATTTCCATACGATAAATGAAAATCATATCCAAAATAAGAGCTTTGAAAGTACGAAATATGTCTAAAATATCACTAAATTAGATGTGAAAACAGATGACTAAAATTATTTGAAATGTTGACGTAATGCTTCATTTACAACGCTAGAGAAACTTACAGATCCTACAGATTCCTTGATCAATTTTACCTGTCTTTCACGTAGTTTCTTTATCATAGCATCTTCAAGAACTATTGTAACTCTTTTGGACATTATTTTCTACCCCTTGATTTTGTCCTCAAAAGAGCACTACAGCAAGGACAACGAAAACCAGAAACAGTCATAAAAATACTGCACAGGGTGCATCTCTTTTGTCCATATCCATATTTGGAACCATTTGGGATTTTTTCTCCTTTAAGACTATCACATACGCCTTTACAGACATATCCCATTATTTTCCACTACTTCCAAATGATTTGTGACAACAAGGACAACTAGAATATCTTGAAATCAATTCAAGATTACATACAGAGCAATACTTTCTGAATATGTTATTTTGCAAATTTCTATGTTCAGACTTTATATCATAGTATCCACATATACTTCTGCAGGAATTATCACTCATTTTTTTCCTCCAAATCAAAAAATGAGCCACAATCTTTACAAAATATACCATGATTTTGTATTTTGACAGCTATGTTACCACAATTAACACAAATCCTAATTGCGTTGTTTACAGTTTTTTTGTTTAATTCTGATTGCTTATCCTGAATTGTCTGTATTTGCATGTATATTATTAGGAATGGTTCCTAATTAAGTGTTATTATTAATTAGGAATAGTTATCAATAAGGAATAGATATTAAATAGTAGAATATGTGAATAATGACATGCAGCAGATAGAACAGATCGTCGCATCATTAAGGGATGAAGGATTTAGAATCACACCTCAAAGAATTGCAATAGTGAATTATCTACTAAAAACTGAAGATCATCCTAGTGCAGAACTTATTCATAAAGTTATAAGAAAAAGATACCCCATGGTAAGTCTGTCAACAGTATACAAGACACTTGATCTTCTAAAAGAGAAAAAACTAGTAAATGAAATGGATGTAGAAGGAGAAGCAAGATTTGATGCTCATACAGATGAACACATCAATATAGTATGCATGAACTGTGGAAAAATAGACGATATTGATGAAGATTCACTAAAAGAGATTCAGGTAAAGGCTGCTAGAAAGTCAAAATATCTGATTCTAAAAAGTAGTTTTGAATTATCAGGTTATTGCAGTAATTGTAAATCAAAATTTCAAGGCTAAAAGCCTTATTTTGGAAATAGATTTTGAGTACACCCTAAGAGTTTAGCAAACGGCTTTATCCTAGTTTTCAGATATTTTTAGCATGACTTTAAAGAATGTTAAAATATCATTAAATAAAATTTCAAAATCTTTAGGGGACGTTCAGGACTCGAGAGAGTTCTTATTAAAAAATACAAGAGAAATCATCATTCTCTGTAGCAAATCAATTATCGCCGTTCACAAAGGAGAACTTGAGGTAGGAAAAAATAATTTAAAACAAGCAGACATTCTCTTAAAAAAATACAAGAAAAAAGCAACTGGCAGTCTTGAAAGATATCTAATTACTCCAGAACAAGAATTTGTAGAAGCAGTATGTCTTATTGCAATTGTTGAAAAAAAAGAAATCCCTTCTGATAAAAAATTATCAGTAATGCCAGAATCATACGTATTAGGATTACTTGATTGTGTTGGAGAACTAAAACGAATGGTATTTGACAAAATTCGAATTGGGCAAATAGATGAAGCTACAAGAATATTTGATGTAATGGAGAATTTGTATCTGAATTTGTACACTTTTTCATTATATGACAAAGTAGTCAAAGAGGCTAGAAGAAAAATAGATGTCAATAGAATTCTAGTAGAAGATGTTAGATCAGCAATTACAGAAGAGAAAAGACGTAGTGAATTAATCAAAACTTTACAAAAACTAGAAAAATAATTTTCAAAAATCTAGTGCGGGCGATGGGATTTGAACCCACGAACTCCTAAGAGACTAGCCCCTCAAGCTAGCGCCTTTGGCCAGGCTGGGCGACGCCCGCAAAGGAACTTCCTTGTATGGTTTTTATAATCCTTGATTACTTTTTCGTTCGTATGTTAATACCTGTTAGATGTTTCACTTGTGGAAATTTAGTTGCAGACAAATTTGAGGAATATCAAAATAAAATTAAATCAGGAGAGGATCCAGTAAAAACTCTGGATGCTTTAGGAATTGAAAGATATTGTTGCAGAAGAATGCTTTTGACAACTATTGAAACAATTCAACAAGTAATTCCATTTTATGAAGCAATTCAAAGAAGAAAACAAGAAGTTCAATCGGAGTTAGAGTAACTTGTCCAAAATTTCCTCAATTGAAGGACGTATCCTATACAATAGCAGAGGAACAAAAACTATTGAGGTAGATGTAGAATCTGATGGAAAATTTCTAGGTAGAGTTTGTGCACCTTCAGGAGCCAGCGTAGGAAAATATGAAGCAGTTAGTTTTCCCAATGGAAAACCAGAAGAGAGCCTAAAAATTCTAAAAGAAAGTTCTCAAAAATTCATTGGGTTAGAATCCTCAGATCTTAAAGAAATTCATCATACTCTGAAAAGTTTGGATAGTTCTTCAAATTATTCAAACATAGGTGGAGCATTAGCTTTTGCAGTTACAATTGCATCAATGGAATCATCATCAAAAGCTTTAGGTCAGAAATTGTTTCAGACATTATCATCAGAATCATCATTCAAATTCCCATTTCCAATAGGAAATATTCTAGGTGGCGGAGCACATGCAGGTCCTGGAACTCCAGACATTCAAGAGATCCTGATTTGTGCTATAGGTTCAAAAACAATTGAAGATGCAATCGAAACAAATTTGTTAGTTCATAAAGAACTACGTAGTGTTTTAGAAAAAGAAGATCCTCATTTTACAAATGGAAGGGGGGATGAAGGAGGATGGGCACCAAAATTAGAAAATATAAAAGCATTAGAAGTTTCTGCAAAAGCTTGTGAGAATTTAGGATTCACGTTAGGAAAAGAAGTATCATTAGGAGTAGATTTTGCATCGTCAACTCAATGGAATGAAGAAAAAGGAAAATATGTTTATGACAGAGCAGGATTCGAAAATTCACTAGGAGAACAAATAGATTTTGCAGCAGGTATTATTGAAAAATTCAAATTGATTTATGCAGAGGATGCAGTTCATGAAGAGGCATTTGCAGATATGGCAGAATTGACAGCAAAATTCCCAGACATATTAGTTACAGGAGATGATTTAACAGTCACAAACAAAGACATTTTGACAAAAGCAATTGGCTTAAAATCATGTAATGCTGCAATTCTCAAAGTAAACCAAGCAGGTAGTCTTTATGATGCACTTGAATTTGCCAGCGTTGCAAATCAAAATAATATTAAATTAATCACATCACATAGATCGGGGGAATCTACTGATTCACAGATTTCTCACATTGGTCTTGCTACAAAGTCAAAAATGCTCAAAGTAGGAGTGGTAGGGGGAGAAAGAGTGGCAAAATTAAATGAGTTATTACGCCTCTCAGAGCATGATTTAATACGCGGCATGGTAGAGATTTAAAATCGTCATGAGTCAACAAGCAGAAGCAACTGACATTAAAAAGAAGATCCTAGCTACTGGAATCAGAGTAGGAACTCAAGTAAAGACAAAATTCATGAAATCATTTATCACCAAAGCCAGTCCTGAAGGACTTTACATGCTTGATTTGGACATCACATTGGAGAAAATTAAAACTGCAGCCAAATTTATCAACAGATTAGGAGCAGATAATCTCATAGTATGCTCAGGTAGACAATATGCAGAAACACCAATTGAGAAATTCTGTGAGATGTTAAATTCAAAGAAACTTCTTGGAAGATTTATGCCTGGAACACTGACAAATCCATTATTACCATATTATATTGAACCAAAATTAGTCTTAATTTCAGATCCTCAAGTTGATGAACAAGCCATTATTGAAGCAACCAATGCAGGAATTCCAATCATAGGAATTGCAAATACAGATAACATTACATCAAATCTAGATGTAATTATTCCTGCAAATAATAGAGGAAGAAAAGCCCTTGCTACAGTTTACTGGTTACTTGTACGTCAAGTTCTCATTGAAAGAGGAGAACTAAAGGAAGATGAATCAATGAAATATGAAATTGATGATTTTGAAACAAAGATTATCGAAGAGGAAATCGAATAATTCAATAAAAATTTAGTATTTACTTGAAATCCAAAGCTTCTGCACCAGGAAAAGTAATTCTCTTTGGAGAACATTTTGTAGTTTATGGAGTCAAAGCTATTCTTTGTGCAATTGATAAAAGAATTACAGTTACTGCAGAAAAAACAAAAGAGAGGAAAATTTCTATCAAATCAAACATCGGAAAATTGGAATTAGAGAAAAACATATCACTTTCGGAAATTAATTCTCCACTAAAACCATTTTATTATTTAGCAAATAAAATAATAAAAAATCATGATACAGGAATTGAGATTATAGTAGAATCAGATATTCCATTAGGTGTAGGTTTAGGCTCATCATCTGCTTGTTGTGTTGCAGGAGCTGCAGCAATTTCTAGATTATTTGTAGATACAACCAAAGAAGAAATCCTAAAACTTGCAATTGAAGCTGAAAAAACAATTTTTCAGAATACCTCAGGGGCAGATTGTACTGTTTGTACATATGGTGGAATAATGGAGTATGATAAAAAAAATGGATTTACTACAATAGAATCTCAACCTAATTTCCATTTAGTAATTGTAAATTCAAACGTTGAACATTCAACAGAAACTATTGTTGCAGGAGTAAAGGAATTCAAAGAAAAAAATGAAGAAGAGTTTTTCACATTATGTAACAATGAATCCAAATTGATTGAGGCTGCTTTGAAGGAATTAAAAGAAAACAACATCAAAGAAATAGGGAATAAAGTCATTCAGAATCAACAATATCTTGAAAAAATAGGGATTTCAAACAACAAATTAAGAGACATGGTCAAAATAGGCAATAATAGATCTTTTGGGGCAAAAATTACAGGTGCAGGTGGAGGAGGATGTATTTTTGCTTTAACAGATAAATCAAATTTAGATAATACAATAAAACAATTCAAAGATAATAATTATGATTGCTTTTCAGCGAAAATTGATTTCAAAGGACTGGATACTTTTTAATTGACTAAATAATTTCGAACATATTATGATTCTAATAAAATTAGGAGGGTCAATCATCACAAATAAAGAAAAACCATTATCACCTAGAAAAAAAACAATTGGTAATATTTCAAAGAGTTTAAAGAAAATCAGTGAGCCAGTAATTATTGTTCATGGTGGTGGCTCTTATGGGCATTATTGGTCTGTAAAATATGACATGCACACTAAAGAAAAAAAATATAATCCAAGAGGGGTTGCAATTGTAAAAAATTCAATGATTGAATTAAATAAAATAATTTTAGATTCATTGTTACAAAATAAATTAAATCCATATTGTTTGCCACCAACAGATTTTATGTCAGGAAATAAACCAATTATAAAAAAAATTAAGGAGATTGAAAAAATTGCCAATGCAGGATTAATTCCAGTTACATATGGGGATGCCTTGTGGTACGGTCAAAATAAAACATTCATTTTATCAGGAGATAAGATTATGACGTATCTTGCAGAAATACTAAAACCCAGACTCTGTATTTTTGCATTAAATGAAGATGGATTGTATTCAGATCTAAAATCAAAAAAATTAATTCATGAATTACAAGGTGAACGTCCTTCAATTTTAGAAAATCAAATGGATGTGACAGGAGGAATGACGAGAAAGGTAGAGGAAGCAACAAAAATTTCAAAAATGGGTATGAATGTGTTTTTTGTGAATGGAAATAAGCCTGAAAGAATTGTAAAAGCGGTTAAAAATAGGAAATTTGAAGGGACATTGTTTAGGAGTAAAAGAAATGTCTGAGGAATTTGTGATTTTAGTTGATGAAAATGATAATCCAATTGGTAGTGAAGAAAAAGTAAAGTGTCATTTACCAGATGGAAAACTTCATAGAGCATTTACCGCATTATTATTTGACAGAGATGGAAGACTCGTTCTTACAAGACGTGCAAAGGAAAAAATGCTCTGGCCAAATGATTGGGATGGAACATTTGCAAGTCATCCAAGAGAATCAGAGACATATGTATCATCAGGTGAAAGAAGAATGCCAGAAGAATTAGGAATTACAGGAAAATTGGACTATCTCCATAAATTTGAGTATCATGTTCCCTACAAAAATGTAGGTTCTGAAAACGAAATTTGTGGAACATTGATTGGGATAATTGATAAATCTACAGAGTTAAAAGAGATAGAGGGTGAGATTGATGAAATTAAGTGGATTTCAGCAAAAGAGTTACTCTCAGAATTAAATACAAACCCTCAAAATTATTGTCCATGGATGCTTATCGCATTAGAATTACTTGAGAAATCTGAACAATCAATGCTTGAAAAGTATGCAAATATCTTATCTACATGGATGAATAGTAAAACGCACGAAGGATTGCAGAAAGCAATCAAGATTCATTTACCAAAGAAAAAATGGAGATTAGTAAATGAAAAAAACTAAACAAATTGAAAAGAATGCTAAAACAGTAAACAAGTATCTTAATTCAAAGCTAAAAGGAAATCCAAAAAAACTCTATGATGCAGCAGGGCACCTAATTGTAAATGGAGGAAAAAGACTTAGACCATATATGGTTATTAGAAGTTGCCAAATTTTAGGAGGAAAAAGTTCCAAGGCCATGTTAGCTGCAAGTGCCGTAGAAATGGTTCATAACTTTACTTTAGTTCACGATGATATTATGGATAATGATGAAATGCGCCATGGAGTTCCTACAGTACACAAAAAATTTGGAATGCCTATCGCAATTCTTGCAGGAGATGTTTTATTTTCAAAAGCATTTCAAGTAATCACAGATTCTAAATTACCACCAAGTGCGATAACCCATTTAGTTTCCAGACTTGCTAAAGCATGTGTGGATGTATGTGAAGGCCAGTTACTTGATATAAAAATGGCAGAGGAAGGAAAAATTCCAACACAAGCAGATTATATTATAATGGTTAGCAAAAAAACAGCTGCATTATTTGATGTATCATGCGCAATGGGGGCAATATGTGCAACAAATAAAACTAATGACATATCAAATCTATCATCATTTGGAAGAAATTTAGGGATTGCATTTCAGATTACAGATGATCTTATCGGAGTAATGGGAGATCCTAAGATTACAAAGAAACCTGTGGGGAATGATCTTAGAGAGGGTAAAAAATCACTTCCAATTTTAATGGCAATAAAATCAGCAAAAGGTGATGATAAAAAAATTATTTTAAAGGCATTTGGAAATTCAAAAATTTCAAAAAATGATCTTAACAAAGCGGTAGATGTAATTCGTTCTTTAAATATCGAGGAAAATGTAAGAAAACAGGCTCTAAAATATGCAGACAAGGCTGAAAAATCTCTATCAAAATACTCTGGCTCTGCTAAAACAGAACTCATATCATTATTGGATTTTGTAGTTAAAAGAAGTGTATAGTTGTAATAAGGAAAACTGGCATGGATGAAGAATTAAGAAAAGAAATTAGAAAAATATCACTTCAAAATGCATATGAACATGGAGGAAAAACTCAAAATAAAATAATTTTGGGAAAAATTCTGGGAACAAAACCAGAGTATCGAAGTAAAGTAAAAGAAATTACAAAAGATATTTCTGAAATTGTTAATTCAATTAATCAATTATCATCTGAAGAACAAGAAAAAGAAATTAAAGAAAATTTTTCAGAATTTTTGGCACCTAAGGAAAAAATTGAGGAGAGAGAGGGACTTCCAGAATTAAAAGGAGCAGTTCAAGGTAAAGTTGTTACAAGATTCCCTCCAGAACCTAATGGTTATCCACACATAGGGCATGCAAAAGCTGCTATAATTAATTCAGAATATGCAAAGATGTATGGTGGAAAATTTATTCTAAGAATGGATGATACCAATCCTGAAGCAGAGCGAATGGAATATCATGCAGCCATTAAAGTTGGACTAGAATGGTTAGGCATAGAATTTGACATAGTAAAAAATACTTCAGACGATATGGAGATATTTTACGAGAAAGGTTTGGAATTAATAAATTCTGGAAAGGCGTATGTTTGTACTTGTAAAAGAGAAAATATCAGTAAGAACAGAAGAGAAAGAAAAGCCTGCAAATGCAGTATGAGTAATATTGATAAAAATAATAAAAATTGGGAAAAAATGAATACAAAATACAAAGCAGGGGAAGCTATTGTCAGATTTCGTGGAGATATGAAAGCAGATAATGCAGTTATGAGAGATCCAGTATTATTCAGAATAATTGATGAGAAGCATTACACATTAGGTGAAAAATTTAGAATTTGGCCTAGCTATGATATGGCAGTAGCAATTGAAGATAGTATTGATGGTGTTACACATGCTTTTCGTTCAAAAGAATTCGAACTTAGAAAAGAATTAATTGATGAGATTTTAGATGCCCTAAACATGCGTAAACCACAGCAAGGATTTTTCTCAAGATTAGAATTCAAAGGAATGCCAATTTCAAAAAGAGTTATCAAGCCATTGATTGAGGAAGGGAAGGTTTCATGGTATGATGATCCAAGATTACCAACTCTTGAAGCATTAAGAAGAAGAGGAATAAAACCTGAAGCCATTAGAAAATTTATCATGTCATTAGGACTAACGAAAGCAAACACTCTTGCTCCATTTGATGTACTTGAAGCATTCAATCGAAAGTTTGTAGATGCCGAAAGCATAAGGCTGTTCATGGTAAGTGATGCAAAAAAGTTAGCAGTCAAAAATCTCTCCATATCATCGGTAGAAATTCCAAATCATCCAATTAACGACATGGGTAAAAGAAAAATTGAGATCGATGAAAATTTCTATATTTCTGGTGATGATGCAAAAAATTTCAAAGAAGGAACCAAAATAAGACTTTTAGGATTAGGAAATGTAATTATTAAAAAAATCGGTACAGAATTTGAAGGAGAATTGATTAGTAATGGAGATGCAAAAGATATTACAAAAATACAATGGGTCCCTCAAAAAACTGCACATGAAATTAAGATGATCATTCCAAAGGCATTGTTTATTGGAGATGAGTTTAATGAAGAAAGTTTGGAGGAATTGGATGTCTATACAGAACCACATTATCTACAATTAAAAGAAGGAGAAGAAATCCAATTTGTTAGATTTGGATATTGTAGAAAAGATTCACAGAATCAATCAATTTTCACACATAAGTGATCAATTATGAAAATAGCCCGATTATTATATGAGAATAATGAAACATATGGTTTTGTAAATGGAGATAAAGTATCTACAAAAGACGAGATTACTTACCTAACAGGGGTTCCAATTCCACAAAATGTGAAAGATTTTCTTTTTGATGGTTGGTATGATGAAATTAAAAATAAAATTAATGATTTACTATATGCAGAGAATATTTCAAAATACAAGATATTGTCCCCAATACCAAATCCAAATAAAATTATCTGCTTGGCATTCAACTATGTAGATCATGCAAAAGAACAAGGATTGGAAGCACCAGAAGATCCTGCCATTGTAATAAAACCAAGAACAGCACTCAACAGTACTAATTCAGATATTATATGCCCAGATTTTGTAAAACAATTAGATTATGAAGTAGAATTAGCCTTGATAATTGGAAAAAACTGCAAAAATATTAGCGTAAAAGATGCATCAAGTGCCATATTTGGATACATGATTTTCAATGATGTATCTGCCAGAGATATTCAATTCAAAGATAAGCAATTCACCAGAGGTAAAAGTTTTGATACATTTGCACCTTGTGGACCATGGATTACAACAGTAGATGAAGTCCAAGATGTACAAAATCTAAAGTTAACAACTAAAATTAACGGAGAATTAAGACAAAATTCTTCTACAAGCAACATGTTCATTAAGATTCCAGAAATTGTTTCAAAAATCTCCAAGGTAATGACTTTAGAAAAAGGAGATATCATTTCCACAGGGACTCCAGCTGGAGTTATGCTAAACAAACCAAATGCAGTATTTTTGAAGGATGGAGATAAAGTAGAGATGGAGATAGAAAGTCTTGGAATTTTAAACAACACGATTAAGTTTGTTAAATCAGATTAAACCAAAGATTTTTTCATCAAATGAAATGAAATTTTATATTCCAACGAATCAAATGTTGGTAAGTGTTCTTTTGTTAAAATTTGTATTCTTTCATAGTTTTTTTCAATTGCATGATTTTGTAAAAATGAAATTATTTCCAAAACAGAATTCTCTGAACCTGAAAATAATGTAACAATCAAAGTTTTATCAAAATGTTCTGAATCAGTAAGAATTGCAACTGAATCATTATCAAAACTAGAAGATGTGATAATTTTTTTGTCCTTATAAAATTGAGAAAGAGTAAAATCATCAATTGGAAGCCATCTCCAAGATTTTACATAATGATGGTAAAATTTGGGATTAAATGATTTTTCAAATTGTATTTTATGATCAAGGTTTTTTTTTGAGAGTAGTGAATAAAAATTCCAAGTTTGAAATATTTCATAATTTAAAGAATCTGCCATTTTCAAAGATGAAAAATTTTGAGTGTCAATGAGCATATACGAAAGAGAAACATTCTTTTCTTTACCTACTAATTCAGCATTCATTACTAGTTCTGAGGCAATTTTTTGCCTCCGGAAATTAGGATCAATTCGAATACCTTCAATCCAAACTTGATCTTTGGTGTAAAACGCATGACAGATTCCTACTGGAAACTGTTTTTCAAATACGAAAAGATTGCCTTCAGATAGCCAAAAATCCCAAACTTGTTCAATATAGTCACCCCAAGAAAAAGTATTTTTACAAAATTTTAAGATTGGAATTTTATCTTTAGTTTTAGCCTCCCTAATCATCATTTTCACCGTATACGAAAAAATATTAAGAATTGTTAGATAATAACTGCAATGGGGAAAATTATAGCTGGAAAAACATCAGATATTCTTCCTGGAAAAATGATTAAAGTCTCCATTGATGGAAGAGATATTTTAGTTGCAAATATTGACGGAGAATATTTCGCTACAGATGATTCTTGTACTCATTCAGGTTCAAGTTTATCTGAAGGAAAATTAGAGGGATGTATAATTACGTGTGGTTGGCATGCAGCACAGTTTGATTGTAAAACAGGAAAACTAGTAAAATTCCCAGCAAAAATAAGAGATATAACATCATACAATGTTGTTGTAGAATCAGATAGCGTATTTGTAGAGATGTAACTATATACCTCTAATTTTTAATAAATTATAATAAAATGGCCGATAATGCTCATAATAAAGAATCTATGAAAGAAGCAATTGATACGCTAAATCAAATTGTTTCTAGCAATTCAACTCCAAAGACAATAAAAAAGTCAATAACAAATTTAATTACAGATTTGAATAATGAAGAATTTTCATTATCAGTAAGAGCTGCAAATACAATTAGCCTATTAGATGACGTTACACAAGATCCTAACATGCCATCATACGTAAGAACTCAATTATGGCAAGCAGTTTCAAAATTAGAAAGTATAAGGGAATAAATTCTCGTTTACATCATACTTAATATTGAAAATTGAAGAATATCTAGAAACACTTCCTGAGAATATACTCAGTGGTGAAGATGTTCAGCTTCCAGAAAAATCTTTTAGAGAGATTTTCAAGTTTGTAGATTTAGGGAAAAATGATATTTTTTATCATTTAGGTTGTGGAAATGAAAAAGGAGTTGAGATTGCAATTAATGAATTTAATGTAAAAAAGGCTGTTGGAATAGATAACAATTATGAAAAAATTCAAAATGCCAAAGTTCATCTTAAAGAGAAAAATCTTCAAGGACAATTCATTTGTAGCAATATCGAAGATTCAGACATTTTAGAAGCATCTGTTATTTTATTTTGGTTTTCAGATGAAAATATAATTAATAAAATGATGGAAAAATTTGAAACTCTTAAACCAGAAACAAAAATAATTACAATTTGGGGACCGCTCCCAAATTGCCTTCCAGATAAAGTTAATTTTCCATATGTTATCAATAAAATACCATTTAAAAGAGCTGAAAACCTGCAAGAGCAGTTATTATCTATTTTTGGTGTAAAGTGCATAGATTTTGTCACCGCATGGGAATTTGCAGAAAGATATACAAAATCTATTGGAACACCGGAAATTCGAAATGATCGATTTTTAACAATTATTCAAACTTTGATGATTTGGATAAATGCAAAAAAGTTAGGAGTTGCGTGTGGTGAAGAAATTCCAGAATCCATTCAAACTTATATCAAATTAATGAAAATGAATTTCGATATCGATTTTGAGCATCTATTAAATGAGTAATTCATGTAATCTTTTTATTTTGTTTTTACATGAATTAAGCATGGAAGGTAAAATTAACATCAACGTTTCTGCAGTAGATTTCGATAAAACTAGTAAAGCGTTAACTCACCAATTATCACTTTTAGAAGAAATGGTTCATGGTGAAGAGGATTTTGTAATGACAGATTCAGAATTTGCCTTTGGTTGGCACTTTTTTGTACTTAGTGTGAATAAATCATTAGTGCAAAAATTGGCAGAGATGATGGGTTCAGATTTTGACAGATTAAAAGGAAAGGGAATGGAAAAAAAGTTTCTTACATGGTTAATAAAGAATCTGGAGAGTAAATCACCTAGATTCAAAATTGCCATAAAAGAAGAGATGGAGTCAAGTAAATTCGGAATATTCTAAAAGTATGAGGATCCTCGAGGTGACTTGTCAAATTAGTTCAAGGTCCTTACAATTTTAGGCATGAGTCCACGGGGACTCATCTACCATTTGGGGGATGAAAGTGGACAGTATAGATTTAAACTAAAAATCCTCGTTCAGTCAATTTCTTAATTGTAATTATATTTGCACATATTGCTTTACCCGTAGATTTTTTTTTCTGCCAACTGGAATCCTACGTTACACTTTACATCGTCGGATAATACACCATGTTTTTCTTGGATCGCAGGTGGTGTTACTCCCTCATAGATCATAACTTGTCTAAAATCAAATTTTATTAAAAAATAATTTTCAAATATATTTTACTTTATATTCTAACCTATATTTTTTGGAACAAGATATCTTGAAATTTCTTTTAATCACAATGTTTTTTGATATTGTTTTTCTGTATTTTTCATGATCTTAGTGTTGGTTATAAGATCATTTAGTGCATCTTTTGCTTTACTGAATGCTTTTTCTCGTTTTATCTGAAGCGAATTAACTGAGGATGATGAGAGTTTCTGTAATCCTTTCATTGAAATTCATAAACAAAATCTTGCATCTCCTTCACGAATCCCAATAGATGCCTACACTGAAGTTCGTTCAACAGAACAACTTGGCACTGAAACGTTCATGGTACAATTCGATATTTGTGCAGGTGATGCTATTTTGGATAAAGCCAAGGTATTGGTAAAATCAGACATGGAGACAATTCTTGTAGTATCAGATAAAGATATTCCACCAAATTCTTGTCGAAATTATGAGAGTAGGATTTATTCAACACATTTAGATCACATAGAAATCGAAATAATTGAAAAAGTCTTGATACGCAATGAGTAAAACAAATCCAGACAAGATTCAATTTCATATATGCATAAATTCTATTGCTAGGATAAGGAATAATACATGAACATAGATTCTCATATTGAAAATGCAGCAAGAGCAATTCATAATGCAAAAATGGTTAGAAATACATCAAAAAAAATCCTAGCAAAAAAATCAAATATCCATCCTGAACATATTGAAGAATTAAGTAAAATCATGCAAAGTGTGATTTCAAGCACAGACAAGGCGATGAAAGGAGCTAAAATGGCTGAATCTAGAGCAAGATCAAGATTGGCTGCAGTCAAAAAAGAAACATCCAAAACCATTACTCATACTAGAAATGCAAAATATGCTGCAATTGCATCAAGAAAATCAGCTAATTCAGCTTTGATTACATCGAAGAAAATGACAAATCCACAACTTGGAAAAAAATATCAAAAAACATACGATATTCAAATAGCAGCATCCATCCGTGCTGCCAAAGTTGCTGAAAAGGAAACACAAAAAGCTACGATGGCATCGAAAACTGCCAGAATTGCTGCAAGAATGGCATTAAAAGAACTACAAATTTAATTAAAACCAGATCTTTTACTCTTGAGTTCAATTCCATGGAGGCTTGAACCATTTTTGGGGAATAATTTAGTCCGTCAAAGAGTCTTTGTGTTTTAGTTCAATTCTCAAGTGCTCAAAGATTGCTGAATCCACATCGGCATTTACAAGATGAACATATCGTGCAGGCATTTGAGAATTAGATGCCCATCCATGACGTTTACGCATCTGTGCTTCAGTCATAAAATTTGCAGTTACTGTTGCTTCACTATGTCTAAACAAGTTCAAATTCACATGTTTTGAAATGTTTGCCTTTCTACATCTACGATTAAGCATTTGTCTTGCACCAGCATAAGTTAATGGTTCACCGAAATTTTTGTTACTTATGTTAGGCCATAAGGGTGAAGAAGAATTATCTTTGAATGGATGAACAGACATCCATGCAGCTAAATTAGGAGTAGATTTGATTAGTCTAATTGGTCTTGCACCTGTTTTTCCATTTACATGTAAGACTGCACCATATTTATTGAATTTCACATGTCTGAGTTGTAAATTTAGAATCTCACCAGGTCTTGTTCCAGATTCAAAATGGCAATCGAGGAATGCTCTATCTCTAGTATTTTCATCACAAGTATGAAGAAGTTTAGTTTTATCATCTTCAGTTAAGAGATCTTCTCTAACAATTTTGTCTTTGACTTTTATAATTTTGATATTTTTAGTTTCAAGAGGATCCCCAACTTCATTTTTATCTCTGGAACCAAGCTTAACCCATCTGAAAAATAACTTTAGAACTTTTTTGTGATCCCACGTGGTGTTTGTCTCCTGACCATTATCATTACTGTACTAATTCATAATTTTCCAGACTAGTGTATCGATATCATCTTTTGTTACATCATTCCAGTCTTTATTCAATAATCGAGATAAGCTTAGGATCATTTTGAGATTCTTGTGTCTTGTTGCTTTAGACAATGAAAGATTAACCATTGCCAAATCATATTTTTGAATTAATATGAGATTGTTTTCAGAGAGGTCTTTTTTGATTAAAGCAAATACGTTGTTTAACTGATATCATAGTCATAAATTCCAATCGTGTTCTTAGAACCCATTTTTTGGCTCATGGATTGTGTTACGGCATTAAGGGTCTTAAACTAAGTTGTATGGGCCCTCGAGGGGAATCGAACTCCTGTCCGAGGATCCACAATCCTCTATACTAACCACTGTACTACGAAGGCCACAAGGAAGAAATTTTGTTTATCCTGTAATAATCTTTTAGCTGGTAATTAGACTGTAGATTTATTATTGACTAGGTAGAATTTGTAATATGAGATTATGGTGGATAGCAATGGCAATAGCAATTGGATTAACATATGTTGGAATGAACTATTTACTTCCATTCAAGTAGAGGCTCAATTTCAAAACATTTCTTATTTTGCAGTTAAACGATAGTTTTTCAACAAAATAAAGACGATCGCTTTAAATTTGTTGTATTAGGGTGTTTTTCAACTTGAAAAAAGAATTCATTACCAAAAAATTGCGAACTGGAAAGAGTTCCCAAGAAGAGAAACTCGATACAAGAAAAATGAAGAAAATACAAGGAGGAAAATTTACTTGGTTAGATCTTCAGAATCCCGATAGAGGACATATGGAACAAATTGCAAAAGATTACAATCTAAATACGCTTAATGTGGAAGACTGTTTGACAAAATTTGAACTTCCAAAACTAGACAGTTATGATGAACATTTCTTTGTAATTTTACATTTTCCACCACTTTCACAAAAAGTAGGAATATCTAAAAACAGTCAATTATCTATTTTTGTAGGTAAAAACTTTCTAATCACTATACATCAAGGAGATCTAAATCCACTAGTTGAATTAGTTGAATTATGTATTAGTGATACAGATCAAGAAAGAAAAAAGAGACTTTTAGGAAAGTCTCCAGGACATTTACTTCATGAAATAATAGATGTATTAGTAGATGATCTTTTACATACATCTAGAAAAATTATTGCAAATCTAGATGAGATGGAAGACAGAGTATTTGATGAAAGGAAATCTGTAGCAAGAAGTATTTCATTATTAAGAAGAGAAATTAACAGGTTGAGAAGAATAGCTAATCCATTAAAGAAATTTGTATTAGAAATTGCAAAGAATATTGACAGATTCTCAGACAGGGAGCTTGAGGAACTTACATTGTATTTTGATGATGTAATTGATCACATAGACAAGGTAATTGAAACATTAGAAGAATCAAGAGAAACTATGGAAATTTATAAAGATACCGACTTTGTGTTAAGCACTGAAAAAACAAACAAAGTATTAGGAATGTTAACAATAATCTTTACGTTAGCGATTCCAGCAACAGTAATTGGCACATTTTATGGAATGAACGTGAACTTGCCAGGTGGAATTGGAGATAATCTAATGTTTCTAGGTCCTTTTACGACATTCATAGTTGTCATACTTGCTTCAGCAATTCCAGCATTTCTAATGTTTGTATATTTTAGAAAGTTAGGTTGGATAAGTAGTTAAAATAAATCATTTTAGATTTTTTCATGTAGATTTACCTTAACCTTAGTTAAAGATTGATTCAAAATATCAGGAATGATTACTAAAAGGCCAGAATCCTTTCCAACATTTTCACAAACGCCACTAAAACTTTGATGAAAATTTGCATAACATCCTTCATCAAGATAATAATCAAAATTTTCAGAATTTAGATAATTAGTAAGTTGTTCTTCAGAAGGTACAAAGTAAACATCAAACCAAAGATTTTGATCATTAGTAGATATAGAATATTCATAAGATGGGGATTCTTTACTAGTACAAATAAGGATAAATTGAACGTAAGAGGAAGATTCTATTTGATTTTCAAGTGAAACGTTAGGTAAAATTGAGATGTATGGATCATCATTTAGTTGATTTCCTAGAGCAAATTGAATTTTATTACGAATAAAATCAATAGCATATCTATAGAGCATAGGTTTCCAATTTGATTCACAATTACTAAATTCATGTTTTAGTTCAACATAGGATTTTTCATGTTGGTTTTGTAATTCATTGAAATTATATTGTGTTAGAGAAGAGACATCTGAAGGATCAGTGGAATAGTTTTTTTGATTAATATTTGAATTGGATCAAACATTGGTAACATCAAAGAGAATATTTCCAGGATAACTATTCCAATCTTCTTACAAATGGACATAGATTGAATATTTGTTAATGTCTTGATCATAAGGAGTATCATAAATCAAATGTCCAAAAAAAGCATTAGACAAAATTACTACAAATGCAAATACAGGAATTATAAAATATAGAATTCTTTTTGTAATCAACAAAAGTTATGTTCTATGTACCATAATATTCTATTCGAAAAAGTATGGAACTTTTTAGAAAAATATCAATCTATAATGAAAAATTTTCATATTTGGATTAATAAGCTTAGATAAATACGAGATATTTTAAATTGAATTATGGCTAAAATCAGACTACATACAGGAAGAGGTACAGGATGGATTGAAGTTGATGAAGATCTTACAAAATGGTCAGGTGACGAATTTAGAAAAATTCAAGAAGCAAAGAAAAAAGCATCAGCAAACGAAATGGTCCATACAGGTAGAGGAACTGGTTCAAGAAGACTAGGAGACATGCCTGATCCAAAAGCAAGACCATCAACCGAAGGCAGAACTAGAGTCACAGGTAGAGGAACTGGTTCAAGAAAGAGTAAAAATAAAGGTTCAGAATAATAAAGCCTCAATTTTTCATTTTTAGATTTTTTCTTAGATGCTGTAATCTAATTTTATTAGATTTTAATGTCAGGATTTTCAGATTTAAGTTTTTCCCAATCTGAAAGAAAGTTTTCCAAACCAATTTTTGTCAATGGATGTTGCAACATCTTATCTAGTACTGCAGGAGGCAATGTTACTACATCTGCTCCAATTTTTGCAGCATCTACTACATGTACTGGATGACGAACACTTGCAACAAGTATCTGAGTTTCAAAATTATAATTAGAAAAGATTTCTTTAATTTCTTTAATTAGATGCATGCCATCCTGACCAATATCATCCAATCTTCCAATGAATGGACTAACATATTTTGCACCAGATTTTGCTGCAAGTAAAGCCTGATTTGCAGAAAAAATCAACGTAACATTAACAGGAATTCCTTCAGATGAAAGTGACTTGGATGCTTTTAGTCCATCAGGAGTCATTGGAACTTTAACTACAACATTGTCTCCGTATTCGCGAAGTCGTTTACCTTCTTCAATCATTCCAGAATACTCAGTACTGACAACTTCTAAACTTACATCACCCTTGATAATTTTTGTAATTTCCTCCATTGCATCTTTTGGATTTCCACCTTCCTTTGACATTAGAGAAGGATTAGTGGTGATTCCATCCAGTAATCCCATGTCATTGAATTTTTTAATTGAATCCAGATTAGCAGTATCGAGAAAAATTTTCATAATTTTTTGCTCCTAATTTCTTTGACTTGTTTTGCTATATTAAAAGATGTTATTCCATGTTTTTCCAAGAGTAAAGGAACCTCATTATCCCTAGCAGATTCCCCAAACATGTCTTGAGCACCAATTCTCTTTATCGGAACAGGATAAGATTCAGAAACAGATTCTGCAACTGCAGAACCCATTCCGCCAATAATATTGTGTTCTTCAGCAGTTACAATACAACCTGTCTCCCTAGCTGCTTTTTCTAAAATTTCATTGTCAATAGGTTTTATTGAAAACATGTCTAAAACTCTACAAGATATACCTTCTAGTTGCAATGATTCAGCCGCCTCTAAAGCCATTCTAACAGTAATACCACATGCTACAATGGTACAATCAGATCCATCTCTCAGAGTGATTCCTTTTCCAATTTGAAAATCTTGGGATTCAGAATGAATTAAAGGAGTTTTTGATCTTGCCATTCTCATGTAAAATGGGCCATATTCTTTTGCCATTAATTGAGTTAGTTTAGAAACTGCAACAGTGTCAGATGGAATGAAAACTCTAAAATTTGGTATTACTCTCATTATTGCAATATCTTCAATTTGTTGATGAGAGCCACCATCAGGTCCAACAGTTAAACCTCCATGAGATGAAATTAATTTAACATTTAGGCCTTTTTTGTTAGATGGTGAAGGATATGCAATATTATTTCGTATTTGATCAACTGCCCTTCCTGGTAAAAATATTGCATAAGTACTAGCAAATGGAATTTTTCCAGAAAAAGCTAATCCAGCAGAAATTGTAACAAGATTTGCTTCAGCAATACCTACATTAAAAAATCTATCAGGGAATTCTTTTCCAAAGGCAGAAGTTTTTAATGAATTAGTTGTATCTGCACCTAAAACAACAACATTCAGATTTTCTTTTCCAACTTGAATCAAAGATTTTGAATATTCTGAACGCATGTCAGTCATAATTGGTTCGTTCAAATGTATCCTGCCTCTTGTGCAATTTTTTTAATTTGTTCTTGCTTTTCACCTACAACATGTAGACCAATCCATTTGTTCACCAAATCGATTCCACCGATCTCGTAGGCTTTATCAAGTAAAATACGTCTCCTGGATTTTAAAACCATATCTCTGAAATCCCTAATAGCTATTCGGACATCTTGCTGTCCAATAATAGCACCGCCTCCAACAAAGACTCTTGCACCATCAGCAAATATGGAACCAATATTTTCTAGATTTACTCCACCGTCAGCCTCAATATAGCCTGAAAAATGGTGCTCTTTTAGGACAGAATTTAATCTGGCCATCTTTGCGTGTGTTCCTTCAATGTATTTTTGACCAGATTTTCCAGGTACTACAGACATAACAATAAGTTGATCAATGGTAGGTAAGAATTTGTAAGACCATTCAGGCAATTCAGTATCAGGATTTATTGCAAATCCAACACTAACTTGATTTTGTTTGAGTAAGTCATGAATTTCTCCAAAACTGAATTCATCAGTTACTTCAGCATGAACTGTAATAATATCACTACCTGCATCAATGTAATCTCTAACATGTTTTACAGGTTCATTTATCATCAGGTGTGAATCAAATGGAATTATAGTTAGAGGCCTTAGTTCTTTGATTTTAGTATGATCAAAAGTTTTGTTTGGAACAAATTGACCATCCATTACATCAAGATGAATGTAATTAGCTCTGCCAGAAATACATCTTTTAATTTCATTTTCCAGATGTGTCATATCTCCTGCAATAATTGATGGGGCAATCATAAATTGTGAATCCAATTCAAGATTAATTATTGGGACCACATCAGAGTCAGGAGCTTTTCCATGCCATTCTGGATTATCCTCCATATGTTCTATGGATTTACCCTTAACTGTTCTAGATATGATCATAGTAGGTACTCCTTTTGTTGTATTTGCTTTTGTAATGGCTGCATCAATTTGTTCAACTCTATGTCCAGCAATTTCAATGACATTCCAACCAAAGGATCTCCATTTATCACCTGTTTTCCAACGAGATGCATCTTTCCACATTTCAGAAATATCATCACCTTCTAATTTTTCATCCAGCGGCATTACTTGTTCAGTATAGGAATCTTGCTGAATGAAGTTTCTATCAAGAAAAGCAGTAAGATTGTCGACCTTGTATTTTGCAGCAGTCATCGCGGCCTCCCAAATTTGACCCTCATCTGATTCGCCATCACCAATAATTGTATAAACATGGTAGTCTTTGGAATCAAGTTTTGCAGCAAGTGCAATCCCAACAGAATAAGATAATCCCGTACCTAAAGAACCGCCACAAAATTCCACACCAGGACATTTTAGATCAGGATGTCCCTGTAATCTACTACCAAATTTTCGTAGAGTATCAAGTTCAGATTCTTGAAAATATCCTACAACTGCCATGTTTGAAAATAAGCCAGGAGCAGCATGTCCTTTAGATAAAACTAAACGATCTCTGTCTTCCCATTGAGGGTTTTGAGGATCAAATTTTAGATGTTTGCTAAATAAACACCCTAAAATTTCTGCCATAGAGAAGGAACCCCCAGGATGGCCAGAACCAGCAAGAGTAGTTGCCTTTACCACTAATTTTCTGGCTCTTAGAATGTTTTTCTTAATTTGATAATAATTGAGTCTCATCTCGAATATTATCTTTGTGAATTGAATAAAAATCTACGTCTGCAATATTTTAATTTGATCGGGATAATGTAATTATATGGAAATTAAAGAAAACGCACCAATCATAGTTTTTGATAATCAATGTTACTTGTGTATAAAATTTGCAAAAATTATTGAATTTTTTACAAGAGGAAAAATTACAATGGTGGGTCATTATTCAAACTTTGGAAAAAAGATAAGAGACGACATTTTAGACGAGTCTGCATTGGATATGTTTTGGTTTATTGATACAAAAAGAGCGTATGGAGGAAGAGCGGCATTAGTACCATTATTCAAATCATTTTTTTCTAAAAGAACAAAAAAATCGATTTCAATTAAAATTGATGATAAGTGTGAACAAGACTGCAAAACGGTCAAAGCAGTTTTTGCCAGATCATCTAGTTTGCTAACTAATAGCAAAAAAATTGATTTCTAGTAAATCTAAATAATACTTCAAAAACTATCAATTACAATGAAAATAAAAACTGAAAGTTCTATAAAAAAGAAAGCAGAACTTCTTTGCGGATTTGTCTTAGAAAATTCAAACAAAGTCTTAGGATTAACAAAAATAGATAAAAAAACAGCATCATCAATTAATCAATCTCTAAAAGATATGGATGGAAAGTTAGGAAAATTGACCATAATTCCATCTCCAGGAGACAAATATGCCCACAGAATTCTTCTTGCAGGATTAGGAAAAAAAGAAGATTTGACAAATGATACCATACGATATGTTTCAGGGAAAATTGCACAAAAAGCACGAGAGTTAAAGTTGAAAGAATTTTCAATAATTTCCCCTCCAAATTTTGTAAGTGAATCAATTTCATCGATTTCTCAGATTGTGGAAGGATCCAAAATGGCTCTATACAAATTTGATAAATTCAAGGCAGAAAAAGCAGAAAAGACCCCAGATCTTACAATCATTGTTTCTAAATCAAACAACATTTCAAAGGCCATCAGAATTTCTGAAATTATTGCAGATGGGGCAATTTTTACAAAAAGTATTGCAAATTTACCTCCAAACGAATGTACTCCAACTACTTTAGCAAATTTTGCAAAAATGATTGCAAAAAAGAATAAAATGAAATGCCATATAATTTCGAAACTTGAATTAAAAAAGAAAGGTTTTGGTGGAATTTCAGCAGTAGGACAAGGAAGTAAAAATGAACCTAAACTAATTGTTTTAGAACACAATAATGGACCAAGAAATGAAAAACCTGTTGTTCTAGTTGGCAAAGCTGTGACATTTGACACAGGTGGAATTTCATTGAAACCTGGAGATAAAATGGATGAAATGAAATTTGACAAATGTGGTGGATGTACAGTTCTAGGCATAATGAAAGCAGTTTCAGAATTAAAATTATCAATCAATGTTGTAGGAATTATTCCTTCAGTTGAAAATATGCCTGGTGGAGAATCATATAGACCGGGAGACATCATAAAATTGTATGGTGGAAAAACTGCAGAGATACTTAATACAGATGCAGAGGGTAGATTGATTTTAGCTGATGCGTTATCATATGGAGAAAAACAATATTCACCAAAGGTAATAATTGATTTTGCAACTCTTACAGGTGCATGTATTGTAGCATTAGGAACAAATGTTGCAGCAATAGTATCAAACAATGAAAAGCTAACAAAGAAGATCAATGATGCATCTAAGAATACAAGCGAGGAAGTTTGGAAACTTCCACTCAATCAAGACTATATGAACATGATAAAATCGGATGTTGCAGATATGAAAAATGTAGGCATAGGAAGAGCCGCAGGGACTATCACGGCTGCAGCATTTTTGAGAAATGCAATTAATGATACACCGTGGATACACTTTGACATTGCAGGAGTTGCATGGACTCAGACAGCTACTAAAGAAAAATCATACAACCCAAAAGGAGCAACAGGTTTTGGTGTAAGATTAATTTTAGATTATTTACAAAAATTGTAAAATTAGTATCCTCTACTATTTCTATCAGGTGTACCTACATTTGGATTTCTAAAACCATGTTTTTCCATCATATGATTTAAGAATCGAATATCATCTGAAAAGGATTCACCACACACGGTACAATTTGTCATAGAAATCACACCATTCAGGATAATTGGATATTAATAGATTGATTGCAAATTAGAAAATGCCAGCACTGTTGCTTCCCAAAGGCTCTCGCATTTTAGTAGCACAACAGCGACGTCAGGTTTGACTTCCAAGTTCGGAATGGGATTGGGTCGCACCCTAACGCTATGGCCGGCTTAAAAAATGATGTTGGATTCTCATCTATTAACGTAACGCCAGATTTCAAATATGCTCAAAATAGGTATAAAGCAAAGAAAGTACGGGATTACAACATGACTCACAGGGTAGCCGTTTTAGATCAAGATCTATGCCAACCAAAAAAATGTGGTTTGGAGTGCATAAAATACTGCCCAGTCAACAAATCAGGAGCAGAATGTATTGTTCTAAATGAAGAATCAAAGAAAGCTCAGATAGATGAAGATATCTGTAATGGATGTGGAATATGTGTCAAAGTATGCCCCTTTGATGCAATAACTATTGTAAATCTAGCAAGTGAGTTGGCTACGGATAAAATACACCAGTATGGAGCAAATTCATTTAGATTATTCAAATTACCTACTCCAAAAAAAGGCGGAGTGGTTGGACTATTAGGAAGAAATGGTATGGGGAAAAGTACTGTTGTAAATATTCTATCAGGGAATCTAAAACCAAACCTTGGAAGATATGAAAATCCGCCAGAGTGGAATGAAATTTTAAAACATTATAGTGGAACTGAACTTAAACAACATTTTGAAAAAATTGAACAAAAGCAAATTCGTGCATCAATAAAACCACAACAGATTCATCATATTGCACAAGCGTTTGATGGAACAGGAAAAGAACTTCTTGACAAGTATGATGAAAGAGGAGTTTCAAGAGAGTTAATCAAAGAATTAGGATTAGAAAATTCTATGGAACAGAGTTTAAAGGAGTTAAGCGGAGGAGAATTACAAAGAATTGCTGTAGCAGCTGCTACAGCAAAAGATGCAGAATTTTATTTCTTTGACGAACCATCATCGTATAATGATGTTTTTCAAAGAACAGGTGTTGCTCGCGTAATTCAGAACTTGGCAAAAATTGGAAAAAGCGTTATGGTTGTAGAACATGATCTGACATTACTTGATTTTCTTAGTGACTATATCGAAGTTCTATATGGTGAACCTGGGGCGTACGGAATTGTTTCAACTATACTATCTACAAAAATTGGAATCAATGTCTTTCTTGATGGTTATTTGCCAAATGAAAATGTTAGATTTAGAGACAAAAAATTTTCTTTTGATGTATCATCATCTACCACAGATATTTTTGAAGAAGGAAATACAATTGTTACATATCCAAAATTAGTAAAAAAATATCCGACATTTTCAGTAACAATTGAAGCAGGGGAAGTAAGAAAAGGTGAAGTTCTAGGCATAATGGGAGCAAATGCTCTAGGGAAAACAACTATGATGAAAATGATTGCAGGGGTTGAAAATCCGAATTCAGGCAGTATTAATAAAAAAATCAAGATTGCATACAAACCTCAATATCTTCAAAATGATATTGATGTAGAAGTCATATCAGTATTAGATAAAGCAAATGGCAATCCGGTAGAAGGAAGCATGGAAGAAGAACAAATACTAGAACCATTAAAAATTAAAAAATTATACAACAAATCTATCAAAAATCTTTCTGGAGGAGAATTGCAAAAAGTTGCAGTTGCATCTTGTTTATTGCAAAAAGTAGATTTGTATGCATTAGATGAACCATCAGCATTTTTAGATGTTGAAGACAGAATTGCAGTTGCAAAATTCATTCAGAAATTTGTTCGTTCTTTTGGAAAATCAGCAATAATTATTGATCATGATTTGCAGTTGATGGATTTGATTTCAGATTCGATAGTAATTTTTGAGGGAGAATCAGGAGTTACAGGAAGAGCTACGACACCAATGCGAAAGGCTGAAGCAATGAACAGGTTTCTAAAATCCCTTGACATGTCATTTAGAAGAGATGAAAGGAGTCTCAGACCTCGAGTGAACAAACTAGAAAGTAGATTAGATAAAGAACAGAAAACATCTGGAAATTTCTATTACAAGCATTGACTCGAATGCTAAAAAAAGCACTTGCAAGTGTGCTTTCTGAAAAAGAAAGTGAAGATTTGATCTCAGCATTTGATCAGATTGGAGACATAATTATTGTAAGAATTCCAGATATCTTGTTATCAAAGAAGAAAATCATTGGGGAAACTTTGCTAAAGGAAGTAAAAATTGTCCGAAGTGTATATTATCAAGCATCAGATGTGGAGGGAGATTTTCGTACTAGAAATTTAGAGATTATAGCAGGAGAAGACAATACTGAGACAGAATACAAAGAATTTGGCTGTAAATTCATAGTAGATGTTGAAAAGGCATTTTTTTCACCTAGACTTTCAACAGAAAGAGAAAGAATTGCAAATTTGATTCAAGAGGGAGAAATTGTGACCAACATGTTTGCAGGAGTTGGAATGTTTTCAATAATGTCTGCAAAAAAGAAAAAATGTACTGTATATAGTTTAGATATCAACCCAATTGCATCAAAACTGTGTGAAAAAAATATAGAATTAAACAAACTAGCAGGAAAAATAATATCGATTAATGGAGATGCATCAAAAATTATCAAAGAACAATTAGAGGACAAATCAGATAGAACATTGATGTTATTACCAGAAAGATCTGATGAATTTTTAGAATCTGCAATCAGTACAACTAAAAATGGGGGAATAATTCATTATTATTCACATATTTACGCTGATAAAAAATCAGAAGCTGGGAAACTATCAGAAGAACATTTCCTTCAAGTCACACCAGTCAAATCAGAAATTCTAAATTCAAAAATTGTAAGGGCAGTAGGTCCAAGATATTATCAAACAGTAGTTGATGTGAAAATTTCCAAATAGCTAATCTTCAGTGGTAATTGATGCTGGGGAAGGTTTTGTTGTTGCCATAACATATCCAATCCATGCAATGACTCCAAGAATTCCTCCTGCAATCATTAATACAGATAATTGTAACACGATTGGGCTCCATTCAGAGAGCATTAACAAATATGCATAAAGAAAAAAGCCACCAATGCAAAGCACAAAAATTGTAATTCCCATTCCTTTACGCTTATCCATGGCGGAGAATTTTTTGAGAGTTATTTATTGGTTTTAACTAATCTAATTCAATTGCCATAAGATATGCATCTTCACCATCTCGATAATAGGCGTTTAATTGTTGTCTAATGACAAATCCTAGTTTTTCATAGAGTCTAACAGCTTCGTTATTACTACATCTAACTTCCAAATAGAATTCATCACACTTTCTTAATTTTACGCCATTAACGGATTCTTCTACAAGTGCTCTTCCAATACCTTTTTTTCGATATTCATCAAGAACTGCAATAGAAACCACATGACCTTTTTTAACAAATCCTAATTTTTTGAAATTTGAAAATCCATATTCAGTTTTACACATAATATAACCAACATGTTTTCCTCCAATTTCTGCAACAATGAATGCCTCTGGAAGTTCTGCAAGTAGGCTTTCATAGAAATAATCAGAGTAGTGTTCTGGAAGAGTTTTCAAATTAATTTCCATCACAGAAATAAGATCGCTTGGCTCTGCTCTTCTAATATTGCAATCTCCTAATTGTCTTAGAATTACTTGCATACTATAGGTTAAGAGTCTCAATATTTATTTTTAAACCAAAAGACCATTTAATGGAAAGATGCAGCAATAAACAGATGGAAGACGCATCACAGGAAGAGATTATCTCATTAGTCAAATCCATATTTGAGGTAAGTGATTTTATAAAAACTGAATTTTCTTTCGAGTTTAGAATAGAAGATTATGATTTCAAATCAAAGTTTGAGGATTTAGCTAGAAAATTGGAGAATATGAGTTATGCAGGGAAATTAGAAGAGATGAATAATGGAAAATATGTAATCATTCAGAAATTTTCACCAAAAAAACAGAGAAAATGGATGAGTTCTTCATGGACTCCCAGAATATTGTTTGCAGTTGTAATTTCATTTGTAATGATTGATGGACACTATAGGACATCAGGAACCAATTCTATTATAGAAATTGGAGATCCTTTAGAAATGGCAGGAGTATACACATTATCATTATTAGGAATTTTAGGAATTCATGAACTAGGCCATATTATTGCTGCAAAAATACACAGACTAAAAACAACTTGGCCTTACTTTATTCCAGGATTACCAGTTATTGGAATTCCTACATTTGGGGCATTTATTCAATCAAGAGGATTAACAATTAATCGGGAAATTTTGTTTGATGTTGCTATTGCAGGTCCCATTGCAGGATTAGTGATTGCAGTTATAGTTTCAATTTATGGAGCATATACTGCACCAATATTGGAACAAGATATTGCAGTAGGGTTATTTGCCGAATCCAAATTAATGGAATGGAATTGGGGTGAGCCACTACTAATGACTGCTAGCTTGGCATTGTTTGGAAAAGGAGGAGAAGGACACGAGGTAATCATGACACCATTGATGTTTGCAGCATGGATTGGATTTTTAGTTACGTTTTTGAATTTACTTCCTGCATGGCAATTAGATGGTGGACATATGGCAAGAACATTACTTGGTCCAAAACTTCATAGGTATGCAACTTTTGGAAGTATAGCCATTCTTATTTTGTTGGATTATTGGTTAATGGCAATGTTAATTCTCATTATGAGTTCAAGAAATCCTGGAGCAACACCACTTGATGATATTTCACCACTTTCGAGAAACAGAAAACTTGCATACATTGGAATTATAGGATTAGCAATTTTATGTGCACCATTACCATCAGATTTCCTACCAAATTTCTTACCTTAGTAAAAGTCTAGCACCATCTGTAACAACTGCAACCTTTTGTCTTGCTCCTTGTGTTTTTAGAATATAATCCATAGAATATTTTATTCCAGGTAGTGAAATCATGTTTAGTTTCTTGGCATAAAATTCAGGCAAGATTGAAACTATACCAATCTGAAAATTCTTTTGTACTTCTGAGAGGAATAACAAATCTTCCATTCCACTAATGTATTTTGTGGGATTTCTTAGTTGCTCTAAAGTTAATCTATCTTCAATGTATTGTTGAATTGCATCAGATCCTAATCCACCTTTACATTCAGCTACTAAAATTGCAAGACCGTCTTGTTTTATTGCGCTAGAACAATTCCAAAGTGATGAGAGTGATTTTCCTAAATCAAAATTACTTGCATTCTTGCCAGTACTGATTACCATAGTTTTATGCTCTCCTACATCTTTGATTGAATTTGATTCCAAAATTTTTGTTGTAGAAAGTGTTTCAGATGGATGACCTATTGAAAAATCAATGATGCCTTTAGAATTTGCAACTATTTCGATACCATGAATTTCAAAATTGTCAGTGAATTTTTTTGCTTCAACTAAACTTTCAGGATGCTGTCCTGGTATAGGTAAATTTCCTTGTCTTTTAGCATATGCTGAAAGCATAGAATCTAAACCAAATTTTTTGAGAAGTCGAGTTGAAATCGTTTCATAACCAAATAATCCATCAAATTCCATCTCACCCATAAAAACAAGATTTGAATTAGAAATATCAACGCCATCAAATTCGTTAATTGAGCTTCCTTCAGGAAGCCCTGCTTTGACTAAATTCAAGATTTTTTTCTCAGTAAAAATTTTCGGGAAAGGTTTTGATTTTTGCTCACATAAAGTAAACAAAGAAGAGATAATTTTTTGAATGGATTTTGAATTATGTAAAACTACTAGTTCCATAGGTTTTGACAAATCAAAAGAGTTGAGTTTTTCATTTATTGCAGAATCCTCCAAAATTTTTCCATCAGAATCGATTTTTTGCTCTAAATTTTCTGCTCTTATATCCAAAACAACGTCAGTGACACCATAATTTAACCAGATTTCAGGCATAATTCATTGATAATACAAACCAAAATAAATCCAGTGTAGTTAATTTTGGTATGGAATTTGTAAAAGAGTTTGCAACCTTTTTACATCAAAAAGGCATAATAAAATTTGGAGAATTTACACTTGCAAGTGGAAAAAAGAGTTCTTACTATGTGGATTTAAGACTAGTTCCAAGTTATCCTCATGAATTTAGAAAAATGGTCAAATATCTTGAAAATGAGATTGCTCAAAATATAGGATTAGATAATTTTGATTCTATTGTTTCTGTCCCAACAGGAGGATTGGTAATTGCATCTGCATTAGCAATAGAAACTGTAAAACCTCTAATTTATGTGAGAAGTAAACCAAAAGATTATGGTACTTCAAAATCAGTTGAAGGAAAAATTCATGATGGAATGAAAGCAGTTATGATTGAGGATGTTGCAACTACTGGAGGTTCAGTCGTGAATGCAATAAAATCACTAAAAGAAGTCAATATTTCAGTTAAAGACGCATATGTAATTGTTAATAGAATAGAAGGTGCTGATCAAGCCTTATCTGAATTAGGAGTCAATATGCATTCAATTCTAGATATTTTGCAGATCACAGAAGCATTGTATGAACAAAATTTAGTAGATGAGAATGTTTTAGAAAAAGTGAAAACGCAAATTAACAAATGAATATCGGCAGCTCAGACAAATGCCTTCCAATCACCATTCAGATATAACTCTGATTCTTCATTGCGGCCAATGAATTTTGGATTGGCTTATTTTAAAACTAATGGAAAAGATATGGACCCGAAGGGCTTCAGAATATTTTACTTTTAAATTCAGATTCAGTTGAGATTTCATAATTTTGTCCTTTAAGGACACAATTGATATAATCACTAGAAATTAAATTTTTCACACATTTAGAATTAGATTTTAATCAATCAGGTAATGCCCACATAGAGATTGATGATTTAATCTAGGATTCTAAGGTTTGAATCCGACCGTGTCACATACTAATCAGTAATCATGAATACTGGAAGTCCAAAATTCTACATTTTCGAGGCGAGAAAATAGTATATGATCAGGACATCAGAATAGGGGAGTGCTATTGCTGTAAAAAATTAGGGAAAGCACAATGGAAACCAAGAACCTATCTTCACCATCTATTTTATGATGATACAGACCCACTAGCTTACACAATTGAAGTATGTGGGAAATGTCATTACAAAATAGATCCAAACAATAAGAGACTGCTCAATAGACGATATAGTAGACGATAACTATCTGTGTCCATTTTTAACCCCAATTTGGTGTGTGAGCCCCGTGGACCCATTAATTTATGAAAATATGAAGAATTTGAAATTATTTTTTATGCATACTGTTATCTTCTTCAGATTCAGCAAATAGACTAGCAGTGAGGATGCACATTTTTGTTGAATGTATTCAGACAAAAAATTTGTTTTAATCACTGTGTACTTCGTTTTTCTTTTTATTGAATTTGTTGTATCCTTCTTGGTTGTATCCTTCTTTGTCGTAACCTAGGTGATCATATCCTAGTCCATCATACCCGTTACTATCATACCCATTTTCATCATACCCGTCTAAATCATACCCATTTTCATCGTATCCATTTTCATCATACCCGTTACTATCATACCCATTTTCATCATACCTGTCTTTGTCATACCCGTCTTTGTCGTATCCTTTTTTGTCATACCCGTCTAGGTCATACCCGTCTTTGTTAAACCCGTTTTTGTTAAACCCATTTTTGTCGTATCCTTTTTTGTCGTATCCTTTTTTGTCGTATCCTTTTTTGTCGTATCCTTTTTTGTTAAACCCATCTTTATCAAAAGCAATTTTTGTATCGATGTGAATTCCATCTATAGAAAAACCCCGATTATCATACCTGTCTTTGTCGTATCCTTTTTTATCATAACCATTTTTGTCATAACCATCTAGGTCATATCCATGCTTGTCAAACGTACGACTAAATCTATCCAACAATCCCATAACAGAATTTCATGAATTCAATTCAGATAAGCATTTTCACGCCTATCTGCGTCCTATTTTATCCCCAAAATGGTGGCTGAATCCCCGTGGAGTTGAACCTTATGGATAGAATTAATAATTCAGAAACCTAGCACTTGAAGTAAAAATTATCCTCAATATCGTTTATAAAAAAATTCTAACGTTGGTCCGAAAATTTCACCCTTAGCATTATACCCCCAGCACAATGTGTGTGGGGTTATAGTTAGTGGTGTAAATACTAGACCCACGTGGAATAGAAATTATTGAAAAAACTATCGATTAACTAGTTTTTTTAACTGATAGATGGCCGCAAGTGGAGCAAATAGATAGATTCCAAGATTTGTCAGAATTGTACTTGCTCCAAAAATCAGTACGTCAAATTCCGAGCCTTCCTCTGCATATTCCATTAAATGCAAGGTCACCAACATAGGAGAAAGTGCAATCTTTATCGCCTCCTTTAGAATAAAATTTTCTCTTTCCATGTCTGCAATTACTGGCGAAAACGAGTAATAGATTTGGTTAAATTCTGTCATAAATGCAGTGCCGGATGCAGTGCTCATTACCGTATTGTCTCTAATCTCACGCAAAAATTGTATCTGTGGATCTAATTCAGTACCATAGGTTGCAGTTGCAATCAAACAACCACCTCCACCAAAACTAGTCGGTTTCTCTTCTTCTTTTTGAATACACTGACCATCTTTGATCATCATCTCGGACCCACATTGAATTTTTGTTGCGGCAGATGTATTGTTTGAGATGACAGTAATCGTTTTAATTGCACTGTCCGCACTAGTGTATTCTATCGCGATATTGTTCGAATCTCTTGTTTCTGAGAATCTGGCTTGAAAGTTATGTATTCCAGCACCTACAAAAATATTATCAGACCATTCATTAGGTACAACTTTTGTCTGCGGTACGCCATCAATGTAGATTTCTACAGAGTGCATTAGCATTGCAATTGGTACTTGCAAATCATTAGTCAGAAGTGTTTTGACTTTGATGTGCTCTGGGATGTCACCTTGTTTTACTTGAAGATGCAGATTAGTTAGAATGATTTTTTTTAGGTGAATTTGTTTCGTAATGGGTTTGGCTTGAATATCCGAAATATGTTCTCCCAAAGGCAATTTTGCTATTGCCAGGTTGAGGTTGCCTCCGTTTTTCATTTTTATCATGAAATTCAACTCAATTTTTAGTGAATCAGATATTTCAATATCCTCATCCACAAAGACTTGGAACTGCTTTATTGTTTCTGAATCAAACAACGCGTGTTCTGGTGTTATCGTAGCTGGTCCTTTGATTGCAGGTTGTATTAGAATATGAGGCATTGCAAAAACTTGACCCACCAAACTCTCAGGAATTTCAATTATTTTTTCCTCTCCTATTTTTAGTTTATCTTCAAACTTGCCCAGTATGTTTTTGTCTTGAAGAAACGTTGTAACAAGATTTCCAGGCTTGTTTGCCATAATTAACACATCAAAAGAATTCCCAGCACGAATCGATTCCGGATTGTATATTTTTACAGGAATAGCATATTCCATCTGTACTGAAAATGTGCCATAAAGTGGGATGTATTGAGAGTAGACAGTATCATGCCCTTTAATCGTATAGTTTTCTGATGATGTTTGCCCATACACAAGATCATTATCATATATTGCAAAAAATGCCACTAGAAACAGCATCACAGATAAGTTGTAGAAAATTATCTTCTTCACCTCATCATATTCTTTTAATCCTATCAGAAATATGTTGATGAGACATTTTTTGAAACATGCTAAATCTGCAATTTATATGATAAAAGAGAAATAACATTTTCATCAATTCCTTCTTTCATTTTATAACCAACACTGGAATCTTCGATAGCGGGTTAATTTCTCCAGGAAAAACCTTCACGAATCAATTTGATGAAGAAGGAATATTTGACTATTACTGCATTGCACATCCTTGGATGACCGGTAACGTTATTGTTTTAGAGTAAGAATGTCAAATAGGACATAACCTTGATTGCAAATGATTGCAATCTAAACGCCCTGGCTAAATGCAGTTTTGTGCCATTTTGTTTCATGAACAAACAAGAAACACAATGTGAGAGTATTAACGTTCAGGAACTAAAAAACAGACTGGATAATAATGAAAACACCATAATTTTTGATATCCGTCAAAAAGACAGATACGAATCAGGGCACATTCTAAAGTCCGTCTTTGCAGAATGCAATTCTCAAACACAGCAACAAATCATGAAGACTCCCCAAAGACTCGAAGATTGTACTTGTCAGTGACGATGACCAATACTCATCAAAGATGACATCATTTATGAAAAACGCAGGACTGGATGCCACTTATTTGAAAGGGGCATATCTGCTTGGACATGGGCACTTGAGACTGCCCATGATGAGGACATTACTGCCAAGGAACTAAAATCAAAGTTAGATGAGGGAAGACAAAATCCAATTCTAGTTGACGTAAGGGAACCTGAGGAATATTCTGAATGGCACATTGCTGGAAGCATAAACATACCATTGTCTCAGGTTACTAAATCAGAATGCAGTATTAATTCAAAAAAAATATCAATGACAATGAAATAACAACTAATTGTAGTTTCTTACAAAGACAAGACTTCATTTCTCGTATAGAGAATTTCAAAATATTAGAATTTAGTTTGCTATTTGGGTATCCATAAATTCCTTCAAAGCAATTGCATCAATATATTGTTCATCTAGCTCTAGGATTCTATCTACAAAATATTCTAAATCATCGTATTTTTTGAGTTCTTTTAGAGCCACAGCATTTCCATAAAGGGCATCAATATTGTTGGGTTCAATTAAAAGAGCATTTTCAAAAATCAACGAAGACGTGTTAAATTCGCCTATGCTGTTCAGATATTTTCCTTCTTTTATCATTTGAACTACTATGAATTGACCTCTCTGATCTACTTTGGTAAGTAATGATTCCATTTCTTCTAATTTATCTTGAAGTGTTAAAACAAGAATTAATCCGTTTAAGGTATATGGATTGTCTTCATCTTTAACCAAAGCTTCTCTATAGTAAGATTCAGATTTTTCATATTCATTATTTCTGTAGTATGCAAATCCAATACCATTAATTGTTTCAACTTTGTCTGGATTGATATTCAATGATAGGTTAAAGTTGTCTATTGCATTGTCGTAACTTCTTAAACCTGTATAAGCTAAACCCAGTCCATTTAGTGCATTAACGTTTTCCAAGTTTACGTCTAACACAGTTTGAAAGAACGAAATGGCTTTGTCAAATGCTTCGGTTTGTATGAAAATATAGCCAATTCCAATGTTTGCATTGGTGTTATCAGATTCTATCTGTAATACTTTGTCATAGTATTCGTGTGCCTCATCGAATCTGTTTTGTTCAGTAGTCACGTAACCAACGCCATTTAAGGCCTTTACGTTATCTGGTTCTTTTTCTAGTGCAATCTTATAAAATATCTCTGCAGAATCAAATCTATATTCGTTCACAGCTTTATCTCCAAATAAAATCAATTCATCAACGCTTAGCTTTTGATAGTCTATGGCCGGTTCTCCTAAATTAGCAAGATCTACATTTAATATTTCACTGGAATCGGGAGTCGGATCTGTGTCTAATACTTCACTGGAATCGGGAGTCGGATCTGTGTCTAATACTTCACTGGAATCGGGAGTCGGATCTGTGTCTAATACTTCACTAAAACTGAGAATTGCAATTGTTGTCAATATAATCATTATAGATATGATTGGAATTTTAAGTGACAACGTGGTATTTTTTTTTCAATCTGTGGGGTTAAAGTATTACTGACAACTTTACTGCGCCAACATATGGGAAATTGTGGCATTGGCCTGATTCCTCATCTCTTATCTGTATTAAGGCACAACTCTTCTGGCTTTAGTTTCATAAACTATTGTAATTTTGTCTTCTGAATGACCAGTAATGACTTTTACTGAAATGGATTTTCTAGTAAATTCTCTAATCTATTTTTATTATATCTCTTTGAATGAGAAACTTTAGTCCTTGAATTACCTCATCTTCTGAAATCAAACCATCTGAAAACCACTCAAATACATCTTTAATCCAATCTGGTATTTTTTTTGTTTCAATCGTTGACATGTCGTTTCTTATTTTATCAATTTGTGGATCAGCATTTTTAATTATTTCAATTTGCTGAAATATTTCTGCTGCCATTTCATTTTTCCCCAAACTTACATAAGCTTGACTTTTACCTTGTAAAGCGTTAACATTGCTAGGATCAACAAAAAGAGCACGATCATATTGCAACAAGGCATTGTCATAGTCTTTTATTTTTAAAAATACATTTCCTTTTCCAATTAGCACATTGACATTTTGAGGATTAATACTCATTGCTTTATCGTAAAACAGCATTGCACTGTCATAGTCTTTTAATCCTAGATGGGCATTTCCCATCCCAACAAGAGCTTCTTGATTATGAGGTTCAACTATAAGAGCAGATACACGATAAACAAGTTCTTTCTCATAGTTTCTTTGAAGGGAATGAATGTTAGCAATCCCGTTTAACGCGTCAACATGTGTTGGGAAAATATCTAATGCTTCATTTAGATATTTTTCAGCCTGGCTATCAAGTCCAATTGCCAGTAATGCAATTCCTTTGTCACTTAAAAAATACGGATTAGTAGAGTTTAGTGCAATAGCCTTATCATAGTACTCAAGGGCTGTATAGAAATCTCCCATTCTATGAAATACAGCGCCCTTCCCTCCTATTGCATCAGAATAATCAGGATCAACTGCTAGAATGTCATCATAAAGTTGCATAGCCTGTGTAAAATTTCCATTTCTAAAATAAGATTCTGCATCAAAGTACATTTGATCTTTTTCATTTTCTGATAGTCCATAGACACCACCAATTAATCCAGGAAACAATATCAATCCCAAGAATCCGAACCAAAAATACGGACAAGAAATCTTCATATTATTTGTAAGGTGTGTTATGAATTTATTGATTTAACGAATTACTCTAATATGTTACGGTTCTATGTACAGTTCAATTAGTTTGTAAGTTCCTCGAGTGGCATCTAAGATTAAGAATTTTTGTTTTAAACCATCTAGGTACGTAGTTTGGTGTTTATTTGAGACCCACAAAGACAGTGATTATGTATCCATTGGGATTTGAACTTGTTGGTTAGAGAGATCACAGATAATTTTGACATTTTTCATTCTGATTTTTAATTAAGATTAATCTAGACAGATTCTTTCCAAGATTCCACAGATTGTCTTTTTGGATGGCGATTTGTTCATTATACGATGGCAGAGTCAAAGCATAAGCATTTGGAATCATTACATCTAATGTCAATCCAACCATAGCTACAACAATTACAAATAAGACAAGACAGGCCTTGATATTTTTCAGAGATATAGTTTTGATTACTTTAAAAGGAAAAAAAGAAAAGAGTGGAATTATCTAGTTCTGTCCAATTGTAAATATCACGTTTGCCGTGGTACTGACATCTTGATCAGATGAGAATACTGGAGTACCAGATGATCTCATTGCAAAGCTTTCATCAAAGGCCATGTCAAACATTGGCATTGGTGGTGGAAACATTCCAAATTCTGACAAAGACACTGCTTTTACTCCCGTAATGGAATAATCAAGTGGAGACAATGCATTTTCCGCTTTTGTCTTTGCGTTCATTATAGCTTGTTCAATTAGTTCGTCTTTGAGCTGCAGATGTTTCTCAGGTGACAGTGTAAATGATACGTTGTCTACTCTGTTGGCCCCTGCAGTTACTGCACCATCTATGATGTCAGCTGCCAGATCCAATTGTATGGTCTCAACAGTAATGGTGTTTGTTACCCGGTATCCGGTTAATTCTTGTTTCCATCGCTTTGTTATTTCATCTTCATATCCTTCATACACAGGATAGATATTGAATCTAGACGTGTTGATTTCATCTTCAGTGATTCCAGTTATTTTGATAGCATCAATGATGCTATTCATGGTTTGAGAGTTTGCATCAAGTGCTTGTTTGGCTGTAATCTCTTGCGTCTCTACTCCAAAGGTTATGACCAGCAAATCAGGCTCAACTGAAGTGTTTGCCGTGCCAGTGACTGAGATTATTCTTTCGTCTGTGGTCGGTGGTGCCTCTTGAGCTATCACTTGGTTGTCCTCAAGATACATTAAGCCTGCAGATACCATCATGACTGCTGCCAGTACCACGCATATCGCAAATGTCGTTGATTTTGTGTTTGATTTCATTGCATTGTTACAGAGCAATCAAAAGATAAGGTTTGATGAAATCACAATTTCATCGTAAATTTTATAAATTAAAAATAAGGGATTGGAAGAAAAAAATTATTCGCTATCATCGACGAATATCCAGGACAGCCCTTGAACTTCTTCCCAGTTTAGTTGTGAATTAGATTGATTCATGATTGTACTTTACAAAGTTTGTATAAAAGATTCAAGAATAATTTGTTCATACAAAATATCTGTGAATTGTATGAAATATTGAATGATCATGTTTATGAATAGGAATTAGGCAATAATTGGGCATTCATCTAAGTTTCTTGAAGATATTCAAGCATGAATTCATTTGATCGGAGTTATAGAAAATAATTACAAAATTTTTCAAATTGATTATTCACCCCAACCTCGTTGAACCAATATAAACAAACTAGTAGGTTTTACACAAGCTCCCAATTTTTTTGTGGTTTTTAAAATCAAGTCATATCCTGTTTTACATTGAACATCTTTTGCCATAATTCCTTTTTTTATTTATTTTAATGGAGAAAGTATGGTTTCAGATGTATCACTTGCATTGGTTTTTTCTTTATTCTGAACTGCAATAGAACCCGTCATCCAAGGATGGAGCTGACAAAAGTATTTGTATGTTCCATCTATTGTGAATTGATGTGAAAATGATTGACTTGTTCCAAATAATCCACTATTAAAAATTCCACTAGTTCTGCTTGTGACTGTGTGTTCTGTATCATCTTCGTTTGTCCAAGTAATTGTTTCAAACAAGCTAACTGAGATCGTACTTGAGACATAAAATTTAGATATATCTTTGTCCTTTGCTCCAAAGGGAACGATTACATTGGTAGTTGAAACTGGCTCAAATTCTGTTGATGGAGTTAGAGGGACACCATCTTGAGTGGTTTCTGTTCCAATCATTTTTCCAGAGAGTGTTACATTTCCATTTGAATCAATCACCTCTATCATACTTCCTGAGGTTACAGTTGGTATGGTATTTCCATCTCTGCTGTCCAAATTAAAATCTGCAAAACCTGAATCATCAGTTGTAAATGTGCCTAAACTTATACCGTCTACCTTTATCTCAAAGGCAGAATCTGACTTTTGATCTTCGATTTCTACTGAAAGAGTTATTCTGTCCACTCTTTGCTCAAATTTTGCCTTTCCGTCATCTTTTCCTATTGATGGATTTATTAGCTCAGCTTCAAGTTTGGTTCTATCATCGGCTGCCTCAACAACTTGAACAAAACCAAAAAAGATAGCAAATGCAAAAATTGTAAACAGTGAAAAATACATTCTGTAACTTGGTTTCATTTTGAGAAAACTAATTGTTAAATGGATAAAAGGCTTGGTAGTAACTTGATCGAAATGTTTTTTACAAATTTTTGTCATGTGCTTCAAATTTTCTACTTGCCTAATTGTTTTCTTGCCCACTCCAAGGCACATCCTGTGTCGGATCTTGATTGATTTCATCGATATAGAATATTGATTATCTTAAGATAGAAGCTACAGAATAGGAAACAAGATATTTAGATTACCTTATGAATATAAAGCCGGATTTTATGAACTATTTTTTGCAGGTTGTATTCTATCTTATCTGAGGGTTTCTTACTAATCTGGTTAATCACATCTTAAGTCTCTTATGATCTCGTCTTTGGTTGATATTATCATAAATTAAAGAATCGTGTTTTGTGCCTAAAAATATAATAGATTGTAGAATACCTTGCGAAATGCTTTTGATCGCAGGGATCCCGCATTTTGATCAGGATTCATAAATATTTATTTTACAGATTTTCACTAATGGAATCAAGACACCATCATCAATGGGAATATGATGACAGATTCAGAACATGCATGATCTGTTTCAAAATAGAAATATGTCGTGAGAATGTTCTGGAGAAAAATAGAGTTTATTCTGTGGAGGTATGAAATGAGATATTCAAAACCACCAATTTTTGGAAAAGCAAGAATAAGGATTCAAGATGGGAATGTTACGATATTCTTTTTAAAACCCGTAACACCCTAATTTTTTATTCAAAAAATTATCAATCAAATTTGAAGTTACAATAAGAAAACCACCATGTCCTTACACGATTTTAGCTGTATACTAGCGTAATGAGATTCTTCAAGAAAGACAAGAATGGTAAATGTCCTAAATGTCATATGAAGTTTGAAGATGAAGAATGACGTTGAACCCATTATTACAAGATTCACAAAAAGAAGAACAAGAAAATTAAATTTCCAAAAAATAAAAGAAATTAAAGAACAAGGTTACTGGTTTTTAGTTCCTTTGTTTTTACTTGCTCTGCTGCCTGTTCCTCTGTTTGTCACTCTGGTCATTCCTTCAGTTGAAGGTCTCTTGGAAAGTTCCGACAAATCCTTTGCTTTTGTGGTTCTGACTCTACGACCCAAATGTATGGTTTTGCCTTTTCATATTTTATTGAGGTTTATGGGTCCCAAGTGTACAAAAAATACAAAGATCATAATATATATTTGATATTGTTTTAGTGCATCCACATTTACATGAACATTTTTTTTGTTGCAACATTATAATCTAAAGGCTTGGTACTATTTTTCAATTATCGCTTTAGAGTTTTACATAATGTTTCATTCAAAACCCTTGAAAAACTAACTGACTTTGAAGATTTTTTAATTAGTCTAGCTTGTATTTCATGGAATTTCTTTACAAGATCATCGTCTAGCATTATTGTTATTCTTTTAGTTATATAGTGAAATTCTCATTTTGTTCTTTTATACCGTCAGTAAAAAATGAAAAAAATTTATGAACCTGCAAAAGGAAGACACATTACAATTGACACTACTTTAGATCCTGAAAAGAATGCAAAATTAGTTTCAACCAAAATATTAAACTCAATATACCGTAAACAGCTCTTTTGCATAAATTTGGTTAAAGCATTTTGTTATTAGTTTGAAATATCGTCATACTATTTCTTTAGGTCTGCTATGATTGCCTGAAGATAAGAGGTGAGTTTTGGCTCTCCAGCATCATGTCCTTCAAACACTACCTTTGCTGCAGGTTTGTTTATCTTGATTCTCTTTCTCAGGTCTGCAGGGGTTCCAAGGAGTACTGCATCGCAATCAACATTATTGATACTATCTTGCAGTTCTTGTAATTGGTCTAAACTGTATCCTAAAGCAGGCATGACTGGACCCATCCACGGATACTTTTCAAAAGCTCTTTTTATCGAGCCTACTGCGTTTGCTCTTGGATCTACCAGTAAGCAGTTAAACTCCTTTGTCGCTGAAACTCCTGCCCCCTCTCGCAATTCACCATGAGTTATTGAAGGTCCATCTTCAACTACTAGTACTCTTTTTTCTCTAATCACATCTGGTAGATCTACTACAACCTCAGAGTTTACCTTGAATATCTTGGTATTTGGGTTTAGTTTCTTACAAGATTCTTCTACCTTTTTTACCATGTCTGTAGAGGCCACATTGACCTTGTTGATCACTACTGTATCTGCAATTCGTACATTTACCTCACTTGGGTGATACAAGGTCTCATGTCCCACCCTTAATGGATCTGCTACTACTATAGTATGATCAGATTTGTAAAACGAAAAATCATTGTTACCACCATCCCATATTATTACGTCACATATTTTTTCTGCCTGATCAAGAATTAGTTTGTAATCAACCCCTGCAAATACATCTACACCATTCTCAATATGGTCTGTGTATTCTTCCTCTTCTTCGACAGTAATGGTGTATTTTTTAAAATCATCATAACTCCTAAAATGTTGCACCGCTACTCTAAGATCTCCATAGGGCATTGGGTGCCTCACCATTACTGGTTTGAGGCCAACCTTTCTTATTGTGTCCACCACCATTCTTGAGATGGTACTCTTGCCTGCACCAGTTCTGGTCGCAAGAACCGAAATTACTGGTTTGTTTGACTTGAGTTGTGTATCTTTTAGCCCTAGAAGTGAAAACGATGCACCAGCAGCTATGGCCTTTGAGGCCAAGTGCATCATGTCTTCGTATAAAACATCACTATAGGAGAAAAAAACTTCGTCAACATCATACTGTGAAATGAGTTCGGCGAGTTTTTCTTCAAGAAAAATTGGTATTCCATCAGGGTACATAGTTCCTGCAAGTTCATGAGGATATGTTCTATTTGCTATGAATGGAATCTGGGCTGCTGTGAATGCAACTACTTGGTAGTTTTGATTGTCTCTGAAATATGTGTTAAAGTTGTGAAAATCCCTACCTGCTGCGCCAATTATGATTGCCTTTCGTGTCATACAATTTACAGAATCATTTTGTATTTATCATTTGTAAATGATAGTTCCTGTTTTGAGATTTATGGCATTTCTTATTTTTTTGATAGATGCTATTACTGCCTTATTATCAGTGTTTTCAACGAATCTAACTGCTGTTCTGATCTTTGGTTCCATACTGCCTTCTTCAAAATTTCCGTCTTGCAAAAGTTCTTTCATCTTATCTACTTTGATTTTTCTTAACAACTTTTTGTTTTTACTTTTGAAATTTACATAAGATCCTTCCACATCTGTTAGATTGACAAAAATAGATGCTCCAATGTTGGTTGCAAGTATCTCACTTACAAGATCCTTGTCAATAACTGCTTCAGTAAAATTAATTTTATTTTCATTTGTCACAGGAATTCCACCCCCACCACAAGATATTACAATGTAATCATCTTCAATAAGCTTCTTTATGGCATCAAGTTCTAGAATCGAGATTGGTTCTGGTGAAGGAACAACTCTCCTATATTTTCCAGATGTGACTTCCATAAAAGAGGCAAAAGGCTCTGCTTTTTTGATCTTGTAAATCTCATCTTTTCCTAAAGTAGGACCTATTGGCTTTGGGGTTTTTGAATGCAGGATCTTTTTTTATCATATCAACAAAGTCATTCACTAGTATTGCAAATTCATTGTCAGGTAGTAACTTTCTTTTTTGTTGTGATTTATCCCAATCATAATCAGGGTTAAGAAACATCTCTAGCTGTCCTGCATACTTTTTCTTTGTCACCTTATCTTTAATTGCATTTATGTAATTCTCATATGGTGTGATATCTCGGAGTTCCTCCAAGGAATAATCATGATGGCTCATAATGGAATATAGAGTATGGGACCAGATAAAGCATTAGTTAGGGTATGGGCCCGAAGGGCTTCGATCCCTTGGCTCACCGGTTATGAGCCGGTTACTCTACCAAGCTGAGTTACGGGCCCTAAGCAGATAAATTTATTCTTGGGTTTAAAATGTTATGAGATTAACAATATTCTTCATAACAACTATCAAGCAACAAGTTTTGTGCAGAAATAGATTTGTCTGCAATTTCAATCAAGTTGTTTGAATCAGTCAAGGATTTTTCCAAAATACTTCTCCATGATGCAGCATGCCGAATATCAGCTTCTGTATGGAGTTTAAAGTATTCTGTAGCTTCATGACTTGTCAGACCATAAAATTCAGTCAATCCATCAAGTTTAGTTTGACTAATTTTTGGAATTTCTTTTTCAAAAGCATACATCGCACATACACCATCTTCAAAAGTATCCATTAATTCATTCAGATCAGATACTGCTTTCTGAGTTTTTGATGTTCCAATATATGGAATTAATTCATTTTCAGAAATACCAAGTTCTCCTGCAAAGGCAAGCCATGATTTTATATGATCAGTTTCTTCTTGTTGATTTTCAATTAATTCGCTAACAACTTCTTCTGGTGCTTTCTCAATAATAGGAGTCATAAAATTTGGAACAGCTTTTACAAGTTGAAAATATTCTTTGGAATAACCTGCCAAAGATTCTTGGGTTAACTTTCCATCAGACCACATTTGATAGAATGGGTGTTTTAGTAAACTTCTTTCTTCAATCATCTCATCAATTTTTTTAATTATACTCATGTTTCACCTCCTAAATTGCCAATAAAAAAATCTTTGTTGTTTACAAAAGATTTTATGGTCAAAACACAGAATTTTCTTGGGTTCCAGTGGTGTAGACCGGTCAAGCATACTGCCCTTTCAAGGCAGTGATCCCGGGTTCAAAATCAAACGATGAAAATCCCGGCTGGAGCACCAAGATTTATTTACTAATGACAAAGTTTTTTGATTAGGCAATTTTGGACAGGAAAAATATCGAAATTAATCCACTACTTGAAACCTATGGAAAATATATTCAAAAAATTGATGAAGCATTAGATAATGAACTTTCTCTTTATTCTGAATCTGAATTCATTGAACCATTAAAATATTCATTAGATGGCGGAAAACGAATTAGGCCGATTATTTTGACTCTTGCAGCTGAAAGTGTAGGAAAAGTTGATGAAAATACATGGTCAGCTTCTTGTGCTGTTGAATTTTTACATATGGAATCAATTATTCATGATGATATTATTGATAATGAAACTATGAGAAGGCAAAAAGATCCATTTCATATCAAATATGGTTACAATACTAGTGTACTTACAGGGGACTTTGTTTTAGGATTAATTCTTGCAATTTCTTCAAGATTAGATAATGCAAGAATTACAAAAGATTTAGCCACAACTGCCATGTTGATGAGTGAAGGAGAAATGATTGAAAACAGATTAGAAACCAGTGAGGATGTTACATTTGATGATTATCTCAAAGTAATCGAATACAAAACTGCAACTGCATTTGAGGTAGCAGCGAGAATAGGAGCAATCATTGCAAATGGAACCGAAGAGCAGATTGAAGCATTAACTGAATATGGAAAAAACATTGGAATTGCATATCAAATTAGAGATGATTTGTTAGATTGGAAAAACGAAGACAAGTTGTTTAATCTATTAATCAAGAAAAGTTCTGACCCAAGAGATGTTTTTAATAAAATGGAAGAGTTGTTAAAAAAATATTCTGAAAAAGCCAGAGTCGGTTTAAGAAAAATTCCTGATAATGACGCAAAAATAAACCTAGATAATTTAATTAAATTTACTTCATTTAAGGCATAAGGCCTAAACTAATTACCGGTGTTGCAAATTCTACAAATTTAATTAATGGATCTGGATATACACCGAATCCTACTAAGAAGATTGTTGAGAAGATCATAACTGCGATAATAGATTTTGGTTCTGCAACTCTTTTTTCTGTTTCACCCTCAAAGTACATTTTTCGTGTAATCCAACCATAGTAAGCAAGAGATAATGCACTGTTAAGAACTCCTGCAATTGCAAGCCATGGTGCCCACCATAATGCAGAACTTGCATCTAATGCACTTCCAAATAACATCAGTTTACTCCAAAATCCTGAAAGTGGAGGAATTCCAGCCAATGCAAACAATGCAATTACCAAACCTAGAGCAGTGATTGGCATTCTTCTTCCAAGTCCTTTGAGTTTATCAATATTAGTTACAGCAAGAGTTGTTACAATTCCTGCAATTGCAATGAAAGCTGCTCCTTTCATTACGGCGTGATTCATGATTTGATACAAAGAACCTTGTAATCCAAGTGAGCTATATGGTGCAACTGCAAGGCCAATCAAAATGTATCCTGCATGTGCAATACTGGAATATGCTAACATTCTTGAGAGATTCTTTTGCATTATTGCAGCAACATTTCCTATAGTCATTGTCATCACAGCAATAATACCAAGGGCTAATGTCCAATCAAGATTTAGAACTACCATTCCCAGAACTACAATTCTGATTGTAGCGGCAAATCCAGCCTTCTTTGTTGCTGCTGCAAGGAGTGCAGTTATTGGTGAAGGTGCACCCTCATAGGTATCAGGAAGCCATTGATGGAAAGGTACAAGTCCCATTTTGAATCCAAATCCTGCAATAAACATTCCAACAGAAAGTAATGCAAGAGGCAACAGAGACGGATCAAGTGTTGAGTAACCTTGAATCACCTCTCCAATATTTGTAGAACCAGTTAATCCATAGGAAATAGAAATTCCGTAAACTATGATTGCAGACGATAATGCTCCAAACAAGAAATATTTTAGAGCAGCTTCATTTGAGCTTGGGTTCTTTTTCATAAATCCAACTAAAACATATGTTGGAATACTCATTAGCTCCCACGCAACAAACAACATAACCAAATCTGTAGAGTATGCTACTAACACCATACCAATAGTTGCAAGTAAAATTAGAGAATAGTATACAGCAGGAGAATTATGTTTTCTCATGTAATTGAAAGAACCAACTGTTGTGAACAAAGCAACAATTAACATTGCTATTGCAAAGAATCCACCAAATGCATCATCGACTATAACATCATCTGAGAAAAGAGCAGATGCAGAAACATTTTCGTTAATGAATTGATATCCAACATATCCCATGGATACAATTAATGCTGCAAATGCAATTACTGCATAAAATGAATTAGACCCTTTTTCTTTTCTCGCAATACTGATAATCGGAAGAATAACGCCAACAGTACCCAATATTGCAATTAATACCAATGGGGTTGAAGTAATTTCTAACAAGTCATCAATCTCCTATATCAACAATATCAGAACCACGAATAGTAGTCCTGCTCCAAATACGAATAGATATGATTGTGAGACACCAGTTTGAGTTCCTTGTACAACTTTTGCACTCCATCCAACTGCTTTCTGGACTCCATCATTCATACCATAATCGATAGCTGTCTTTTCAAAGTATCTGAATACACCTCTTGCCAGCCATAATGGTGCCACAACAAAGCACCAGTAGATAATTGCATTAAGATACCATCTGTTTAAGATAATTTTGTGGATTGCATAAAAGAAGATGTTAGAATTTACAAATCTTACAGGATCAACCCATCTGCCAATGTAGAAGATGTAACCGAGTCCAATTCCCGTAGCAAATGCTACTAATGATGAACCTAGTGCAACTGGATTAAGTCCTTGCAAGAATTCGGGCAAAATTGATGCCTCAGCAGCAATATGTTCGGTGTGAATACCAAATGATTCTTCAAGATAATCAACAAACAATTCATGTAATCCTTCTTCTGCATATAATCCAATAAGACCAATTCCGATTGTAAGTACTGCAAGAATTCCATATGGAACCCACATTGATAATGATGCTTCATGAATGTGATGTCCTTCTTCTTCCATCTTTTCGATGTGTTTACTCTTCTTTCCAAAGAAAACCATTCCAATCATTCTTGTTGTATAGAATGCAGTAATTACTGCAGTTAAGACAGCAATTGCATATAGTGGCATTGCCCATTCATTTCCAGATTCATATACTGCAGCAAATATTGCATCCTTACTCCAGAATCCTGTTGTGATAAATGGTGCACCCATCAAGCCAAGACCTGCAGCCCACATGAATGCATATGTTTTCTTCATCTGTTTTCGTAAACCACCCATATCGGTCATAAATCGTGAACCAACAATGTGTAACAAAGAACCTGCTGCCATGAATAATGAAGCTTTGAACATTGCGTGAGAAATTAAATGGAAAAACCCTGCAGTGTAACCATCAACATATTGATGAGACAATCCTGCAACACCTAATGCCATCATCATGTAACCAATTTGAGAACCAGTAGAATAAGCAAGAACTTTCTTAATTTCAGGATTTACCATACCTTGTGTTGCAAGTAGCAATGCAGTAATTGCACCAACCCAAGCGACAATCTCAAAGAATTGGTCGGCCATAATGCCTGCAGCACCTAATGCAAATACAAGTGGACCAATTCTTGCTACCAAGAATACACCTGCTTTGACCATTGTTGCTGCGTGAATTAATGCAGATACTGCAGTAGGACCAGTCATTGCTTCTAAGAGCCATTCGTTTAATGGGAATTGAGCTGATTTTCCAACAGCTCCTCCAAATAGTAAAACAAACGCAGGAACTAAAAGTCCCTGAGCAGCCATGTTAGTTGCCCATTGAGTATCTCCCATTAATTCCTTAAATCCAAAAGTACCTGCAAACAAAAATATCAAAAGCATACCTGCAATCATCATTACATCACCAACTTTGGTCATGATGAATGCCTTCATACCTGCGTGTGTTGGTGCATAGTAATCTAACATGCCAAGAACAGTTCTACCTTCAACACCAACATGATCTTTCTTTTTGTCACGATACCAAAAGCTAATCAATGCATATGACGCAAGTCCTACACCTTCCCATCCAAAGAATACTTGAAGTAAATTATCAGATAAAACAATCAACTGCATTGAACCGATAAAGAACATCATCCAGAACCAGAATCTTGTAATGTCTTTATCTCCTTTCATGTATCCTGTACTGTAAATCATAATGAGGAATGAAATCCAACCAACCACGTTAGCCATTATTATTGAAAGTGGATCTGCTAAGACACCTCCTTTGAGACCTAGTGCCTCTATCCACATAATTTGATGATGCATTTCGTGTGCTTCTAAGGCAACAGGAATCATCGTTGCTGCAGATAAAGCACTCATCAAAGCAAATGCAACTGCGACATAACCAGTTGCGTGTTTTGATAATTTTCCAACACCTGGAATAATCATTGCTGCTGCAAATGGTAGAATCCAAACTAACCAAGCACTAAGAGTTCCAACTTCAAATGGTAATCCAAAAGCTTCAGTAGCCATAGTCTAAACTCCTAACACTCCGTTCATGTATGGAATTATTGTTTTCAAGAAAATATCTGGATAAATACCAACTACAATTGAAAATCCTGCAAGCATCATCATTGGTGCAGTCATGTACCAACTTCCTTCCTTCACATGTTCAAGATGTTCAGGAGTTTTTCCAAAGAAGACACGTTTTAGCATCCATAGCATGTATGACATTGTAAGTGCAGTAGCTACAAGACCTAGACCAAATGTTACTGCTCTAAGTGTTGAGCCTTCTTCAATTGCAGTTTCTAATGCACCGAAAAAGAGAATCCATTCTCCCATGAAACCACTTGTTGGTGGAACACCCATTATTGTTAATGCGCCAATAACTGCACATACTGCAGTTATTGGCATTTTTCCTGCTAATCCTCCAAGTTTAGAGATACTTCTAGTTCCGACTTTGACGATGATAATTCCGGCCATCATAAAGAGAATGCCTTTACCAATAGCGTGTGTCACATACATCATCTCAGCACCTGCAAGACCAAGTACAGAAATCGAACCAATACCAAATAGGATGTAACCCATCTGACTAATACTAGAATATGCAAGCATACGTTTCAAATCATCTTGCATCAGTGCCATTGCACCACCGTAAATCATTGTAACAAGACCCCAAATATGAAACCATATTGCAAGATCTGCAAACGTTGAAGGTAAAAATTCAACAATTAATCTGAAAATACCATAAGCACCAATTCCGATCATAGCAGGTGACAATAACGCACTGATTGGTGTTGGTGCAGAACCGTGGACATACGGAAGCCAAATGTGGAACATGAAGACTGCTAGTTTTACACCAAGTCCAATTGAAATCGCAACTGCAGAAAGCATGACAATGTCAGCAGGGATTTCAGATTCACGAATATCTACAAAATCAAAACTTCCTAATGAAAGACCAATCATCAAAAAGCCTAATAGTAAAACAACTGCACCAGCATGAGTCCAGAATAGGAACATTAAACCAATTTTTCTTCTAGGACCATCTCCCCAAAGTGCAACTAAGAAGAAACCTGGAATCAACATTACCTCAAAGAAAATATAGAATTCAATCAGGTTTGTTGAGAGAACAGTTCCAAGCATTCCCATTGCAAAGACAAGATACAATGCAAAGTAAAGACCAGATTTAGCATTAACATAATTTGAAAGTGAAGATGATTCAACTACAGAAGTCTGGCCACTTGAAGATGAATTGATTTTATGTTCTTCTTCAAATTGTTCGTGGAATTTGTGAATCATGTATGGTTTTGAATATAGTGTCAATATTGTAGAGAGCACGTAAATCAATATTGCAAATGGTGATGCTAAACCATCTAACATGAAACCGAATTCTCCAAACTGTTCAGTCCATGGATAATGCTCTTCAACAGTACCAGAAAGTGCTGCGTTAATTACAAGTATTGTAGTGTACAGTAAAATTGCAAACGTAAACCACATTGCAGGTGTTGAGCCAACTTTTTTTCCAATAATGTATGCTATTGGAGATAAGAGTAGCGGCAAGAAAACTGCCTGTAATAATGCATATTCCATTAGCCCTTCAAACTCCTATAGTCTGCAATATCGACATTTTGATACATTCGGTAAGCTACAATAATCAACGACAATCCAACTGCTACTTCTGCTGCAGCAATTGCAATTGAGAACAAAGCCAAAGTCTGGCCCCCACTATGAGGCAAAAATCTACCAAATGCAACAAGATTAAGATTTGCAGCATTGATAATAATTTCAACTGCAAATAACATTCGAATAAAATTACGTTTTACTGCAAGACCGTAAATTCCTATGCCCAACAGAGCCACAGATACGAGTGTAAAATCAACTAGTTCGCTGGTCATTCTCCACATCCTCTCGTTTGGCTAAAACTAATGCACCAGTTACAGAACCGGCTAAAATCAATCCCATCAAAATCAATGCAGGCCAATAATATGTTACAAAATCTGTGCCGATATCTCTAAAATCAACTGGAGGTTCACCAGTAGTTATTGTTTTTATTCCCGAATCTAAGAATATGGCCCCTAGTGCTACCATAACTACTAACATTAATCCAATCCCTGCAAATTTTCTTCTCTTATCTTCAATTTTTTTGAAAATTAATTCTCTTTTTACTAACATTACAGTAAACAAAATCAAGACAGCGATAGAACCTACATAAACTGCCAATTGGAACAATGCAACAAACGGAGAATCCAACAAGAAGAAGAATCCTGCTATACCACCAAGCGTTCCCATCAAAGCAATTGAGCCATAAATCAATGATCTTAATTCAAGGGCAGCAATTGCAGAACCAATTGTTATTACAGTTAATGCAAGAAATGCTGCATCAGCCATGTGATGCACCTCTATCAGTAATTTGGATTTCACTATCTTGTGCTACATATGGTTTTACAGCAAGCTGAGCAGGAGTATAGATTAATCCTTCTTTTGAAAATGAAGAAAGTTCATAATCGTTAGTCATGTAAAGAGCATAAAATGGACATGCGTCAACACAGAGTCCACAAAAAACACATTTGCCATAATCAATTTGTGGCATGATAGATTTTTTATTTTGTTTTTGTTCTTCTGGAACTTTTACCATTGCAATTGCCTCTGCAACTCCTTCACATGCAATAGAACATAATTGACAACCAGTACAATGATCATGGAATAACATATGACGTCCCTTTAGTCCAGCAATTCCAACACCTGTAGAAGGATCAAATTGATATCCATCACCTACAAATTTTAGTTTCTCTTCAGGATAACGAAGTGTAAATCGTTTAGTTGCAATATGTTTAATTCCAGAGTTTAATGCACGAATAATGCCTGTTGCAGTTCCCATTATTGTAATCCTCCTGGCCCTAATACTCCAGCGTAAAGCAATCCTAGAGCAATAAAGATGTTAACGAATGCAAGTCCAATGAGTTTGGTCCAGCCAAGACTCAATAGCATATCAATTCTAATTCTTGGGAATACACCTCTTGGTAATAGTATGAAGAAGATGACTCCTACAGTTTTTAGAACAAACCAAAGTGTTCCATTAAGCATTTCTTGTGTAAATACAGGTAGTCCTGTAATATTGGCAGTGATAGGACCAAGTTCAATTCCATCAGTAATAATTTCTGCTGGGAATGGTGGCACAACCATCGGACCACTCCACCCACCAAGAAATAATACTACAAACAATGCTGCAAATGCATAAAGTTTCAGATAGGTTCCTAATTGAACAAGCCCATACATCATTCCAGATAATTCAGTAAGCCAACCAGCTACAATCTCACTTTCTGCCTCTGGTAAGTCAAATGGAATTCTTTCTAATTCTGCTAGCATTGTAATGAAAAAGACAATAGCACCAACTGGCAAAAATATAATCCAAGGGAAACTAGATTGACTTGCTGCAATTTCAGATAAGTTTAGAGTTCCAGTTAGAATAACAACTCCTAGTAAAGATAGAATTAATGGAATTTCAAATGAAACCATTTGGAATAAAGCTCTGATACCTCCAATGAATGGGAATTTACTGTTTGCAGACCATGCAGAAAGAATTGTAATGATTGGGAAAAATCCAATTACTGCAAATACTCCCAGCAATCCCAAGTCCACATCTGCCACTACCCAACCAGGAGCAACAGGAATTAATGCAACAAATGCTGCAGCTGCACCAACAAACATTACTGGTGCTGCCCAAAAAATCGGCTTGTCAGCTTTTGCAGGAATAATAATTTCTTTTGAGATTAATTTTAGTCCATCTCCCATTAATTGTAAAATACCTTCAATTTTTCCACAGTAAAATGGACCAACTCTTAATTGTAATTTTGCAAGCATTTTTCGTTCAACAAAAATTGTACCAGCAGCAAGTAGTGCTGCAAAACCAAATCCTGGAAATGCCATTACTCTAAAGATGTCGGTTGTCATGAAGGCTTTGATAATAGGTAGAGTACGTGATGGATCTGCTATCCATGTTAATGCAAGAAATGGAGTAAGTAATTCCCCATTAATTACAGGCATTTCTATTGCAAATAAAACCATGAAAACTAATGGAATGCCAATCAATACTAAAAGTAATATTCCCCAGAACACGTTATCTAGAAGTGATTTGATAAATTCGCTAAGTTTGAATTTTGGTGCAATTACGGACATTTATCGGTCTGCCTCCACTGGCCAATAGTTAAGACTCCAATAAACGGATGGCATGTTGCCAAGTTTTTCGCCTTTGAGAAGATATGGTAATGCAATTAAATTTCTAAAAGAGCCAACACTCAACTTTAGTCGGTATGGTTCAGTTTTTCCATCAGATACAATATAACAGCCTAAAGAACCTCTTCCAGATTCAACACGTTTGTACACTGAGTTAAGCCCTTTTCCTTTTGGATTTGGTTTAAGTTTGGTTCTAACAGATCCTGACTTTGGCATTTTTTGTAATGCCTGTCTGATAATATTACAACTTTCAAGCATGTCAAGCCATGGAACTTTTGATCTTGCATAAGAATCTCCTTCCTTCATCACATTAGTGTGAACATCTAATTCATCATAGACATCATAAGGTTCCTTTATTCGAAGATCATAATCCACACCACTTGCACGAAGTACAGAACCAGTTGTACCAAGTCTAATTGCATCCTGACGGGAAAGAACGCCAGTATCACGAGTTCTAGAAATCAGAATTGGGTTATCATAAAACACTGCAGCATATTCTTTGATGCGTTTTTCAAAGTAATTTACTTGACGTAGACAAACATCTTCAAAGTTTGGTGGTAAATCATTTCTTACTCCACCTGGAACAAAATGAGCATGTGTAACTCTTGCACCAGTCATTTTTTCCATTAGATCAATTAAGAGTTCACGATCACCTGCAGGCCACATAAACATTGTAGAATGTCCTA